>Ga0256835_1000063_pt1 | contig 88284 bp, 70 predicted proteins | sample PIR30metaG_FD_185972 | JGI IMG/M metagenome (GOLD analysis project Ga0256835, IMG submission 185972) | Hydrothermal vent microbial communities from East Pacific Rise, Pacific Ocean - PIR-30 | ecosystem: Environmental > Aquatic > Marine > Hydrothermal vents | place: Pacific Ocean: East Pacific...
AGCGATGGGGGGATCGTAGGTGACTACGGTTGCCGCATCGCTCACGACTCCTTCGACGACGTCATCTTTCTTCTTCTCACCGGGAGCGGAGTTGTCCTCGTTGCTTGTCCAGAGTTCCAGGGTTGCGTCTTCGGTATCCCAGGGAAGTTGGGAATGATGGTAGAACCACCACTCGACGGACTCGACCTCGAAACCGCCGGCGGAGGAAGAGAAGTCCTGGACATCGAACCAGGTCCCGTAGGCCTTGGCATTGTAAATGATCCAGTAGGGGGTTCCGTCGTCATACTGCAGCATATCATCGGTTCCGGGAACGGTAGTAAGCCCTTCGATCCTTACGGAATCAAAGGCAAACGATGCGGCAGCTGCAAGAGCGAGTACTATAAGTACCTTTTTCATCTGCTCTCCTTTCTGTTAGAGATACAAACAGCACCAAAGTATGCTAGGGGCCGGGATTGGTGTCAAGACCATTTTCAGAGGCCCCGGACGATTCAACCTTTCGCATTGCATCCCTGTATTTTGCGGCGGTTTCAAAATCCAACCCGTCCGCGGCCTCCATCATTTTCCTTTCCAGGAATGCAACGGCCTCGACCGGATTTTCGGGCACACCCTCCATGAGATCCGCCGATTCCGCGCCGCGCATGAAGACGTCCGCTATGCTGGTGGCCCTTATTATCTCTTCGCGGGACTTCTTTATTCCGCGGGGCTCCAAGCCGTGTTTCTCGTTGTATTCCATCTGTATCCGCCTTCTGCGCCTCGTTTCCTCCATGGCCGATCTCATCGATTCGGTCACTTCGTCCGCATATAGTATCACTTTCCCGGCCATGTTCCTGGCGGCCCTTCCCGCGGTCTGTATCAGGCTGGTCCTGGACCTGAGGAAGCCCTCCTTGTCCGCGTCCAGTATGGCCACCAGGGATACCTCCGGAAGGTCCAGCCCCTCCCTGAGCAGGTTCACCCCCACCAGCACGTCGAAGTCGGCGAGCCTCAGCTCCCGGAGTATGGAAACCCTTTCCAGCGCATCCACCTCGCTGTGTATGTACCTGGCGCTTATGGAGAGATTCTGCAGGTACCCGGTCAGTTCTTCCGCCATCTTCTTGGTCAGGGTGGTGACCAGCACCCTGCCGGACGATTCCACGGCCCCGCGTATCTCCTCCACCAGGTCGTCCACCTGCCCGGTCGCGGGCCTGACCTCCATCTCGGGATCCACCAGCCCGGTTGGCCTCACCACCTGGCTCACCACCACGGAGGACCGTTCCAGTTCGAACTCGCCCGGGGTGGCGGACATGCATATTTTCGGCCCGGTCGCCTCTATGAATTCTTCCAGGAACAGTGGGCGGTTGTCCAGCGCCGACGGAAGCCTGAAGCCGTTGTCCACCAGGGTTTGCTTCCTGGACCTGTCCCCCCGGTACATGGCGGCCAACTGGGGAATCGTCCTGTGGGACTCGTCTATGAACACCAGCATGTCCCCCCCGAAATAATCCAGGAGGCATGCGGGCCTTTCGCCCGCGGCCCTCCCGGAGAGATGGCGGCTGTAGTTCTCTATGCCGCTGCAGTACCCGGTCTCGGCCAGGAGTTCCAGGTCATGGCGGGTCCTGATTTCGAGCCTCCGGGCCTCCAGGAGCTTCCCGGCTTCTCTCAGCTCCGCCAACCTCTCTTCCAATTCCCTCTCTATCCTGCCGATGGCCAGGTTCAGCTCCCTCTCCGAAGTAACGAAATGCCTGGCCGGGTAGATGAATACCTCCCGTAGTTCCTCCATCAGGTGGCCGGTCAGGTGGTCCATCCTGCATATCCTCTCCACCGTATCGCCGAAGAATTCTATCCTGATCGCCAGGTTACCGTACGCCGGGACCACGTCCACCACGTCCCCCCTCACCCTGAACCTTCCCCTGGCCGGCACGGCGTCGTTCCTTTCGTACCTCATGTTCACCAGGTCCGTCAGAAACCGCTCCATGTCGACGGTGGAGTCCCTGGAAACGCGGATCCTGCCGGACGCGAAGGCGGAAGGGTTGCCCAGGCCGTATATGCAGCTCACCGAGGCTACCACTATCACGTCCTTCCTGGAGAGCAGCGACGCCGTGGCCCTCAACCTGAGCCGGTCGAGTTCCTCGTTCAGGTCGGCGTCCTTCTCTATGAAAGTATCGGTGGAAGGTATGTAGGCCTCCGGCTGGTAGTAGTCGTAGTAACTGACGAAGTATTCCACCGCCGCCCCGGGAAAAAAATCCCTCAACTCGCTGTAGAGCTGCGCCGCCAGTGTCTTGTTGTGGCTTACCACGAGAACGGGCATGTCCATCCCGGCTATGACATTCGCCATCGTGAAAGTCTTCCCGGATCCCGTGACACCAACGAGGGTCTGCCATTCCGCGCCGCGGCGGAGATTCCGCACCAGCTTCCTTATCGCGCCGGGCTGGTCTCCGGTTGGTTCGAAATCGCTGACCAGTTCGAAAAGGGGCATCAACCTCCCAGTGAATCCAGGCGGATCTCGAAAGCGGCGACCGGCCTGGTTATCCCCCAGGCCTCCAGCACCGCCGGGTGAACTTCGCCCACGACCCCGGAATCCCGTCCGTCCATGACGATGCCGGCGCACCTCCCCGGAACGAACCTGGGGTCATCCCCCGGTTTCAACTCCAGGGTCACGTCCCTGGCCAGGCACAGGTGACCCAACACGGAATGGACGTCCCCGAAATTCGCTTCGTTACCGCAGACAACCCCGGCGAGGAATATCTCGGTGGCGCATACACCTTCGTCATCGGCCCGGAGCACCTCGCCCACTTCGAATATCCTGTGGGGATACCAGGCGTAGGCGCTGGTGCTCTCCACTTCCAGCAACCCGGGAACCAGGGAGTTCCGCACCACGCCGTACTCCGCGGTCATGGGATTGGCCAACGCCACCGGCGGCTCCGGGGCCCTCGTGCGCACGGCGGCCTTCTCCATGCCGGTGAGCACCGGCCTGAGTATCTCCTCGAACCCGGCCCCGACCATCAGCAGGCGCACGGCATCGGCCAGGTCGGCCAGGGGGGAAGACCGACCCCTGGTAAACCCGCCGGGCAGAAGCGGTTCGAAGCTGCCGTAACCGAGTGAGACGGCGATGTCCTCCACCATGTCCGCCATGTGTATCCCGTCGTGCCTGTAGGGGGGCATCACGCCGGTCACCGAGTTTCCATCGATCCGGACTTCCGGGTAGTCCATGGCCCTGAGAGCATCCGCGACTTCCCCGGGCTCCAATTTCACCCCCAGGATGGATTCGATATCGTCCATAGTCGCCGTCATCCCGTCGGCGAAACGAACCGGACACAACCCGGTCCTCCCGGGATGTCCATCGGGGTAGACGACCCTTATCGGCGTTATCACGGCGCCCCTGTCCTCCAGGTTGCACGCCAGGATGGTCGCCATGAGCTGAACCGTGTTCCAGTCCGTCCCGGTCACCTCGCAGAAAAGGTTGGAATCCCCGGGACGCACCCTGCCGGTGCCCCGGCTGTTCAGTATGGGCGGAAAGGACAGTATGCCGCCCGACGAGTCCTCGATGACCGGGTATACCGACGCCCCTTCCAGTATGTGGGCGTACTCCCTGCCCGTATCGGTCTTCCCGAGAACTTCCCGCAGGGACATTTCCCCATCCTCGCCCAAGGGAACGTACCTGGTGTCCGGCGACGCCCCGCGGTACTTCACCGGAAAAACGATCTCGTCCAGCCTGTAAAAACCGGCGGCGGCCGTTTTCCTGTTCCTTCCGAAGGATGACGCGAGCTTTTCCTGGACCTGTATCAGGGATTCCAGGCCCTTTTCGTCAGGCGCCCAACCGCAAGCCGTGAAGGCGGCCACGAAGGGTCTGACTTCCTCCAGCGATCCGTCCACGCGAATCTCCAGGTCCGTCCGGTTTGCTGACGAGAGGTGCTTTTCGGGACCCCGGGCATGGCATCTCAACGCCCTGGCGATTCCCTCGGTGCACCAAAGGTCCGGCCTGTTCGTGTCGTTGAGTTCAATCTTGAGCCGGTCGCCGTCCGAGTTATCTATTTCTCCCTTGACCAGCGACAGGAGGTCGGCCAGGGCGGCGTCGCCGGGATCGTCGATCCCGGCCAGGGTAAACAGGTCCTTCCTGCTCAGGTCCACCTTGGGCATCTCATTCCTCCCTTCCCGTGAGGAGCCGGTCGGGCTTGACCTTCATGGAGCGGAGCCTGGAGAGGTCCGGGGTTACCAGGTCCCTTATATCATCCAGGCCCATCGCCAGCATGGCCATTCTGTCCAGACCGAGCCCCCACGCGATAACCGGGACGTCTATCCCCAGGGGGAGACGCACTTCCGGCCTGAAGAGCCCCGCGCCGCCGCCTTCGATCCAGCCCAGCCTCGGATGGAGGATGTGCATCTCCACCGACGGTTCCGTGAATGGGAAGTACCCCGGCAGGAACTTGTAATCCCGGGCGCCGGCTATCTCCCGGGCGAAAAGCCCCAGGAGACCCATGAGATGTCTGAGCGTCATGTCCCTTCCCAGGACTATCCCCTCCACCTGGAAGAAGTCCGGCAGGTGGGTGGAATCCACCTGGTCGTACCTGAAACAACGGGCCATGCCGAAATACTTGCCCGGAATCTCCGGCCCGGAAGCCAGGGTCCTGGCGGAAAGAGCGGTGCCCTGGGAACGCATCACCGCCTTCAGCGCCATCTTCCTGTCGAACGGATATCCCCATCCCCTGCCGCCGGTACCTTCACCGTTCTCGTGGGCCGAGGCCACGTTTTCCAGGAGATCCCGCGGCGGAGGCGGCACGGTGTAACCCTCCCGGAGATGGTAAACATCGTGAATGTCCCTGGCCGGATGGAACTGCGGCATGAACAGCGCGTCATTGTTCCAGAACTCGCTCTCGGCGACGGAACCTTCCATCTCGGTGAATCCGAGGGAAACGAATCTCTTCCTCACCGTGTCCAGGAACTGTTTGTACGGATGCAGCCTTCCGGTGTGTATCCTGGCCGGTGGTATGTCCAGGGCGTATTTCCGGAAATCGGCGTCCTTCCAGGAGCCCTTCGACAGGACCTCGGGAGTGATGGCGCCTATCGTCGTCCTGCCCGACGCCTCCTCCAGGGCTTTCCTGCCCTCGCCGGTTATCTCCAGGCTTCGTTCCACCACCGTGACCACCTGGAACTCGGCCTTCCCCCTGCCTCTTTTCGGGCTTCTCTCCCTCACCAGTCCGGCCACGTCCTCCGGCAGCGTGGAGATCTCCAGTTCCTTCTCACCTTCCCGCAGCGGCAGGTACACGTGTTTCCATACCCTGCTGAACACATCTTCATGCATTCCGGGGACGAGTTCCACCCCGTCGCCGTCCTTCCTGACCAGGCCGTCCTTCAGCAGGGCTCCGAATGCGCTTCCCCACCGTCCCCTGTCGAAAGTAACGTCTTCCTGTGCTTCGCGGAGCGTCCTGACGCCGTCGGTCAACTTTCGGAGCAACGCCGTCTCCGGTGTGCTTCCGACGTCCAGGTTGGCCCGGCCCACCGGACCCAGGCGGACGAATTCCCTCTCGGTCCTGTCCACCTCCCTCACCAGTCCCCTGGAGAGGAGCCACTCCACGGCTCTCCTGTAAGAGCCCTCGTCGGGAAGCCCGCTGCGTTCCAGTATCTCTTTCTCGGTGGATTTTCCGTTCTTACCGAGGAAGGAGAGCAGAATCACCTCCAGCGGATGGAGGTTCCGTTCTTCAGCAGTCATCGTATCCCTTCTCCTCGTTGATTCACCTTCCAGAGCAGGATGTCCCCGTCGAGGAACATTCCCTGTTCGGGACCGGGAACCGCACCATTTCCCTCCAGGACGGCGCCGCAGGAAGGACAGATCCCGACGCCTTCCCCGGCTTCCGTTCCGCATTCCGGGCAAAAATCCCGCAGCCTGCGGTCCACGTAATTCATGAGTTCGATCGCGGAAACATAACCGTCGCCGTCGAAATCCGCATCTCCCCCGGAACCCCGGAGCAATATCGGGGTGAGCACTCTTTCGGAAACTTCCAGGTCCTCTCCGGCCGCGGTGAGTATCATCACTCCGTCTCCCGGACCGAAATCGTCGACGAATCCCCCTGAATGGCAGGCGTCGATGAAGAGGAACACCGGGGCCTCCGCCAGGGAATCCACCGCCGCCGCCACCCGGTCGTCGGAGACGTCACCGTCATACAGGCAAATGTATTCGTTGGCCGAGTCCTCTTCTTCCGAGCCGCCGGAACCGGGGTGGGAACGCTTGCCGTGACCGCTGAAAAAGATCACGACCCTGTCCTCGGGCCCCGCGCGTTCCAGGAGCCGGCGCATTACCGAAAGGAACCTCTCCGTGGTGCTCATGCCGTCCACCATGAGTACCACGTGGTCAGCCGGCACACCCTGATCTTCAACCAGGAAATCGTAAAACTCAACGGCGTCCATGCCGGCCCTGTTCAGAACATCGGCGGACGACGGGTATCCGCTGATACCCACGGCCATCGCCCAGATCTCCCCATCCGGAGAAGGCCCGGCCAGCCGGGTTTCCCTTATCCGGTTCACTTCCAATTCGTAATCCGTCGCGCCTTTCCTGTCGTAAAGATAAACGGTTATCCCGTACTCGGCCTCATCCCCGGAATAGACTTCCACCGTCTCATCCCCGGCGGCATCGAAGGAATTCATATATCCCGCCGCCATCAGGTCCACTCCCGGCCCGGACACGAAAAGGTCCAGGTCCACCTTCCCGTTCTTCCCGGAAAGGGAAATGTCCAGTATGGTTCCCGGCTCGGCCGTGATCCTGTGGAAAGCCACCGGGTGTTCCGTATCTATCCGGCCGGAATGAAAATCTCCCGTTGCAACGGCTCCCGGGGGACTCAACTCCAACCCGGCCTCGCCGGAAATTTCCGACGAGGAATAAAACGGGTCTATCCACACCGTGTCACCGGCGGAAACGTACAGCAGGAACGCCTCCTCTCCCCTGGGGTCGGCAAAGGTCACCGCGGCCTCGCCCTGGTTTCTGAAGACCCTCACATCACCGTCCCGCTTCTTTTCGAAGGCCACGCTCACCACGTAGAGTCCGTCCCGCGGGGGAGAAAAACCCACGGGACGGAGAGAACCGTCCCCCACCCGCAGGGTCCTTCCGGCATGCGCCGCCCTCCAGACGTCTCCCGCCTCCCGGAGACGGAGGGTGTAAGCCGCTTCTTCCCCGTCACCTATGTCGTAGGGCAACACCTCGACCACCCTGTTCCCATCACAGGGTTCCAGCATCAACGTTTCCGGGGAGGTGTACGACCTGCCGGAAGCCAGGTAACCTCCCCCGCCGTCCCTGACCACCAGGTCCAGGTCGGCCCGGGTATCCGGTACGACCAGGTCCACGAAGGTCACGACGCCACTTGGCGGTATCATGTACCTGTGAACCCGGGACAGTCCTATAGACCCGGACCCGCCCGTGGGCCCCAACGCGGGAAACGCGCCGGAAGACTCGACCATCAGCCGGTAAACGCCGGAGCCGGTCTTGCCGTACCTGTTCACCACCAGGGTCACCGTCTCGCCTGCCAGCACCGGGACCGTAACCGCTTCCCGTCCCTCCCGAGACATTCCGCTGTTCCACAAGTTCATGTCCGTTCCGTAAACGTCCAGACCCAGGTCGGTGTCATCCTTTCCCTCCAGCACGAAAGTCCACCGGCCGTCCCCGGCGGGAGTGAATGTGTACGTTTCGGCCATGACGTTTCCGGCCAGCTTCCCGCGCACCCCGGCCCCCGGATCCAGTTCCCCGGGAAGAACGGTGTCCAGGAACACGGTGACGGGTTCATTCCCGTAATCAGACAGCGCTTTAAGTTTGATGTAGAACCAGTAACCGGTGAACGCCGAAAGAACCAGGGGCTTACCGGGATCGGCGGTGCAGACGCGGGAACCTTCATCATCGTAAGCCCGCATTTCGACCGCGGGAGAGGATTCCAGCTTCAGGCAGACGTAATCGTCCTCCAGTATCCTGAACCATCCCTCACCGTCTCTCATCACGATCACGGCTTCGTCGCCGGCTTCCAGCGTGGGTATGTCCACGGCATCGGGAAGCGCGGCCATAACGAGGGCGATGCACAACGGGGAGAACATGGGAAAACCACCTTCCACGAATCCGACCACGAATCCCCATGGAAACGTACAATAAATAAAGGAGGACCGCGGCGGGTATGCCGGGGGTCAGTTCTCCTTCCCGGATTCCATGAAATCCGAAACGAAGGAAGCGAAATCCGGATAGAGCAGGCTCACGTTTTCGCGATCCCTGAGTCTTACGGCCATGTCCCAGCAACACAGAAGAATGTAACCCAGGAGCCTCCGACGGAGCAGCATGACGGCCGGAACGGCTTGACCGGGAAATCCCAGCCTCAGGATGAAGGATTCCTCGGGAATCACGGGAGGCGGCCAGGGAGAGACCGAGAACTCCAGGCTCGCGTCGGGAAAACTCCCGGTTCTCATCATGGCCCGGAACAATTCGAAATCACCTCCGACGTGATGGAGGGCGCTTCTTACCTGGTTTTCCGTTCTTATGGAATTCGCGGCGGGCGAAGGAAAAGAGGCGGTGAACACGACGGGTTCGTCCCTGGGACAACCGAGTTCCAACAACGCCCCGGATTCGGCCAGGCAAGCCTCGAAAAGCCTGGTGGCGGTATCGGGTGGAACGGGTACGCCGGCGCGGCCCATGCCGTGAATCGTGTTGACGTACCTGGCCAGCTTCTCCACCCGCCCGCCGGAAGGGGTTCTCGTTATTTCATTGACATGCATCCTGAGGGAGTCCAGGCCTTTTACCATCACTTCCGGCTTCCTCCCTCCCCCCCAGACAGTCGCGTAATACAGCAGCCCGGCCACCTGGGCTCCGTTCCGGAAATTCGACGGGAATCTTTTCATTGCAGGGATCTCGGGTGATACCTGTCCACCACCGACCTCAGCCGGGAACAGTCCACCCCCGTATATATCTCCGTGGTACTGATGTCGGAATGACCCAGGAGTTCCTGGATCACCCTCAGGTCGGCTCCTCCCTGGAGAAGATGAGTGGCGAAGGAATGCCTCAAGGTATGCGGGTGCACCGCGGTTTTTATACCGGCCTTCTCCGCCGATGTCCTGACGATGTTCCAGACAGTCATCCTGGAAAGCGGATTTCCCCTGTAGGTCAGGAACAGCACGGGCGTGACGGAACCCCGGGCCAGCAGCGGCCTGGCTTCGTCCACGTACAGTGACAGCCACCTGACGGCTTCGCCGCCGACTGGAACTACCCGCTCCTTGGCCCCTTTTCCCAGGGGACGCACCATATGCTGGTCCAGGTGAACTCTTGCCACGGTCATCCCGGTTATCTCGCTCTCCCTCAGGCCCGCCCCGTAAGCCAGTTCCAGGAGCGCCCTGTTCCTGACGGAAAGAGGATCACCCTCCCGCCAGACTTCCAGCATGGCCTTCACCGCCTTCACGCTCAACGCGTGGGGGAGCCGTACCCCCTTTCCGGGAGACGGGAGCAGCATCGCCGGGTTGTCTTCCCGCAGGCCGGTTACCTGCAGGAACCTGTAGTAGCCCCTCAAGGCAGAAAGCTTCCTCCTGACGCTGGAAGGCGATAATCCCGAAGATGAGAGGTGGAATACGTAATCCGCCAGAACATCCCTGGAAGCACCCTTCACATCGATCCCCGCCGGGGACGCCCAGGACAGGAAATCCTCAAGATCGCCACGGTACGCCTCCAGGGTGGTCAAAGCCAGTTTTCGCTCCAGGGCACAGTATTCCAGGAACGCCTCCGACGTCTCATCCATTTCTGGCGAGCCACGCTTTCAGATCCTCGCCCCCGCCACGCCGCAACCCCCTGGGAGGAAGCCTGCGGTCCAGGGAGACGGTGACACCCCTGGATTCAAGCTGGTGAGCCGCAAGGACGGCGTCCGTATGATCATCGTACTCCCGGAGCATGACCGGGGCCTTCTTTACTGTCTCCATCGCTTCCAGGCGGGACATGCCCAGCACTTCCTTCAGGGCCCGGGCCACGTTATTCTCGCTATCCCTGCCGGGCTTGCAGAGAAACAGGCCCAGGAAACCATCCGGAATCCCGCCGTCTTTCCCGGAACCGCTTTCCGAGTCATCTAGGACCGGGGGCGTCAAGCTTTCGTCTCCCGGCATCGGGGACGGCGACCGGGAAGACTCCCGTACTCCCGGAACCTCCTCCGGGGCGAGCACCGGGGGTTTCCCGGCCATGCCTTCCGGTAACCGAATTTCCGGAACTCCCGGAGTAAAACGCAGAGGCGGTTGGAAAAACAGGACGCCGTCTTCCGTTTCCATTCTGTCCCGGGGAGGCGGGCCGGTCATGTAACCATCGGGAAACTCCACGACCGGCGGCTCATCGACCGTGGGACCGGCGGCGGTCTTCTCCGGCTTCCCGCCGGTGGAGGAAACCGCGCTTACCCGGGTCACGCGACGTTTACGGGACGAATCCGCAGCGAATACCGCACCGGATTTCCGCCTGGGGGTAACGGCTCCCGGAATAGCGGCTTCCATCTCGATCCTGACTATTCCACCGGCCCCGGCCACCAGGCTTTCCACCTTCCTGGCCGTTTCCAGATTCACTCTCCTGCTCAACGCGAACGGCATCCTGGACAACCACCCCACCACATGATCCTGGGGCAGCCTGGTGAGTTCCTGAAGCTTGCGCCTGAGCCTGGTCCTGTAGCCGGGTTTGTAATTGACCAGTATGACCCTGTACAGCTGTGGGGGGCCGAGCCCGGGACTATCGTCGGGCAGCACCCTGCAGGTGAGCCCCCTGTCCCTTTTGATTCCGTCGGCCAGTTCCTGAGCCTCGGCCTCGGTCAGGCCGCCGCACACGAACCCACGTCCACCGGCGAATTTCCCGAGGATCTCCACCGGATCGAGACCCGTCCGAAGCGACAGCAACCGGACAGTTTCCCTGGAAGGCTCGGTCCCCAGGATTTTGACCTTCCACTTCATCTCATCGCAGTTCCGGACAGCCTTTCAGATCTGTTCCCTGACCAGTTCCACCTTGTCGCCCACGGCTACCAGGTCAGGTGTGGAAACGGAGAATATCAACACCGCCGATGTCTTGTCACGGGTGTCGAGAACTATCATATCGGCCACTTTGACGTCAGCGGCGGAACTCTCGTCGGACCGGTCCTCCGCCCGGGTTTCCTCGTACATCGAGAAAATGTCACCAACCTCGAGCCCGTCTTCGGAACCCCTGTCTATGTAGACCACGTCGTAGGAATAGGCCCTCTTCATGCAGGGATCCTTGAAGGCCACCACGCAGGCGTCGAGTCCGTTCACCGTTTCCGAAGTCACCACGGGCACCGGGTCGGCGGCGCTGTAGGGCAGAACCATGTCACCGACGTTGACGGGAAGGTAGGAATGTTCCAGGAGAACCACGCATGAACCCTCGTCCACCGACATGACCCTGCAGATACCCGCCACCCGGTATACCCTTCCCATTTTCTCGCCGGTCTCGGGATGACGTACCTCTTCACCCGCTTCCATCAGCCTGTAGAGCCGTCCTTCCCGCACTCCGTCATTCTCGCCGATGTCCAGGGCCAGGAGGTCCCCTGTGTACGAATTGACATCATGGAAAGGATCATCGTCTTCGACATCGATCTCAACGACGTAACCCAGGGGGGAAGGAGGAACCTGTGATATGAAACCGGCGGTCTCCAGCACCATCCTGCTTATCTGGGGAGTACTGTCGAGATCCGAAAACAATATCAAATCCTGCTCGGGGTCCGCCGGCCGGGAAACTCCGGCCTCGGCTTCCAGGTCGGGAATGACTATGACGTCTCCGGGAGTCAGGCATTCCACTCCCCGAAGCGACGGATTGGCAGCAAGTATCTCCTCCCAGTGGAAAGGAGTTCCGTAGTACCGGATGGAAAGGTCCCAGAGCGTATCTCCATACGCTATCTCGTGAGTCCTGTCGCAACCGAAGAGCACGGTGGCCGGCCCGGCGGCGAGCAGGGCCAGCATCGGCAGCACGAAAGTCAAATGCTTCATTTTCATCGACCTCCCGGATGGTCCCATTGATGAATGATTGAACTTCATAACTTCATAATATTCTAACTTCGAGAATTGAGCAAGTCAAACACCCCTTTTAGCATGCCGGATTCTACCAGTTTGGAGAAAGGTAGAGAGTGGGATAACCCACAACTCCCGGGGTTTCCACGACCTCGACGACATAGAATCCTCCGACCCCCGCCACGGATTCGCGGTTGGGCCTGTTGACGGCAAGCATCAGTTCCCCGTCTTCGGTCACCTCCCCGGTCCAACCGGATCCCACGGCAACCGGTGCGTCGTCATTCACCCTCATCACCAGCTGTCCGTTGGTGGCTCCGGGAACCAGGGCCATGGCCGTGGAAAAGTAGTCTATCCCATCGGGGCCGCAGGTCCCGGTCTCCATGGATACCGATCCCTTCGCCCGTATCACCAGCATTTCACCCGCGGTAACCCTCAATCCCGTGTCCACCCATCCGGCCGACGCGGGCACTTTCACCTCGATTCTCCGTTCCGTCGATGCCGGACTCCAAACCACCGACGCGACATCTCCGGCATCGAAGACCGATTCGCCTTCCCCGGTGAGCACCACGAATTCTCCATCGTGGAACTCCACGCGTCCCCTGCAGCCCGCCGAATTCTCCCTGGGGAAAAGCCTGGCCTCCTCCGTCGGAAGCATCCGCTCTCCGGTATCCATCACCACCCTGGCGCCGTCCACGAGTTCCAGGCGGCCCGACAGGATGTCGCCGTCGGGCATCACGAGCCTGTCGGGCTTTCTTTTACAACCGGCGGCAAACAGCACGGCCAGCCCCAGGATGAACATCCATCTCCGGTGTTCATGGAAGTTCATTCGGTCACCTCCAGGCCGGGTATGAATTCACGGACCACCTCTTCAACCGTATCCACGAGCCTGAACTCCATCGACTTTCTCGTCGTCTCGGGAACCTCGTCCAGGCTCCTGGAATTCTCACGGGGGAGAAATACGGTTTTCACACCCGCCGCCAATGCGCCCAGGATTTTTTCTTTTATGCCTCCCACCGGCATCACCCTGCCCTGAAGGCTCACCTCGCCGGTTACGGCCATGTCCGGCGTCACAGGCTTACCGGTAAGAGCGGACAGCAGTGAAACCAGGATGGCCACGCCCGCCGACGGGCCGTCCTTGGGAGTCGCTCCCGCCGGAACATGTATGTGAATATCGATGTCATTGAAATCTCTGTCGATCCCGTAATCGGAACAGTGAGACCTTATCCAGGACAGCGCGGTCTTCGCCGACTCCTGCATGACGTCTCCAAGCTGACCGGTAAGCATGAGCCGCCCCTTGCCCTTCATGATGGTCGTCTCCACCAGGAGCACCTCGCCGCCGGCCGGAGTCCATGCCAGGCCGGTACACACCCCTACCGCAGGCTTATCCATACCCTTTTCCCGGGTAAAGATCCGCGCTCCGAGGAATTCCGGCAGCCTGCCCGGAGTCACCACCACGGTTTTCTCCTCCCCCTCGGCGACTTTCACCGCTACCTTCCTGCATACCTTTCCTATGGTACGTTCCAGCTCCCTGACCCCGGCTTCCCTGGTATAACCTTCTATTATGGCGCTCAACCCTTTTCTGCGGAACCTCAGGTGCACACCGGTCAACCCGGCATTCTTCATTTGCCTGGGCACCAGGTACCTGGAAGCTATTTCCAGCTTCTCGTCGTGGGTATATCCGGGAATGCGTATTATCTCCATCCTGTCCCTGAGGGGGGAAGGAATGGTATCCAGGCTGTTGGCGGTGGTAATGAACTGGACCTTGCTCAGGTCGAAGGGTAAGTTGAGATAGTTGTCCCTGAAGGAAAAGTTCTGTTCGGGGTCCAGCACTTCCAGGAGAGCGGAGGTGGGATCCCCCCTGAAATCCCTTCCTATCTTGTCCACTTCGTCCAGCATGAAGACCGGATTATTGCTCCCGGCCTCCTTAAGTCCGTGGATTATCTTCCCTGGCATGGCCCCTATATACGTCCTCCTGTGTCCCCTTATCTCCGCCTCGTCGTGGATACCGCCCAGGGACACCCTTACGAACTTTCTTCCTATGGCCCCGGCTATACTCCTGCCGAGCGAAGTCTTGCCAACGCCCGGAGGCCCCACGAAACAGAGTATCGGAGCCTTGCCCCCGGGATTGAGCTTCCGCACGGCCAGGAACTCCCGTATTCTCTCCTTGACGTCCTTCAGATCGTAATGGTCCCTTTCCAGAATCCTCCCGGCCCTCTCCATGTCCAGCTTGTCCTTCGTGCTCTCCAGCCAGGGAAGGTTGAGCACCCATTCGAGATAGGTCCTTATCACCGCCACTTCGGGTATGCCGGGATTCATTCTCTCCAGCCTCTTCAGTTCCTCCATGGCCGCCTGGTAGACCTGCTCGGGGAGTTTCTTCTTTTCGAGCTTCTCCCTGAGTTCCACTGCCTCGGGATTCTCGACGTCGTGGCCCAGTTCCTTCTGGATCGCCTTCATCTGCTCCTTGAGGATGTACTCTTTCTGGTCCTTTTCTATCTCGCTCCTTACCTGCCCCTGTATCTTGTTCCGCAGGCGAAGGATCTTGATCTCCTTCTCCAGGATTCCCGAGAGATACTTCAGCCGCCGTAACACGTTGTCCGTCTCCAGTATCTTCTGTTTCTCCCCGATTCCCGTTTCCAGGCTGCCGGCCGCCAGGAAACTCAGCTTGTCGGGATCGTCGGAGAGTTCCATGAACTGGGTATCGTCGGGTATCGACCTGCTGAGTTCGAATACCTGCCTGAGCTGGACAGCCACGGTGTTGCGCCACGCTTCGAGTTCTATATCATCCCCGGGAACCACCGATTCCAGCTTTTCCACCCTGGCCAGCATGTACGGTTTGGAGGATTCCACGAACTCCAGTATCCTGAATCTCACCAAACCTCTCAGGTGCAGTCTTATGATGTTTCCCGGAAATCTGTACAACCTGTCGATACCGGTGACCGTTCCCACCCGGTACAGATCGGACTGGGTCACGTAGTTGTCGACCTCGCCCTTCAACGCCACCATGCCTATCAGCTTGTCGCCCCGCACGGCGTCGTCTATCATCTCCGCCACTTCGCCCCCGGCTATGGTCCGCGGGACCACAGTGTAGGGAAAGACCACCCCCTCCGGACTGGGAAGCACCGGCAACACCTCAGGCAGCTTGAAATCATCCATAACGTTCATCATGTCCCCTCCGCATTTCCGTCTCCGCCGCCTTTTATTTCTATCCGCCTGCGGGCCGGATGCTTGCGGGGGAGGACTATCGCGAGCAAACCGTTCTTCATCGCAGCCTTCACATCTTCCACCCTCACCTTGCCCGGAAGAACCACCTTGCGCCTGAACCAGCCGGTGTATATCTCTATGCTCTGAGCCAGTTCCCTGGCAGGCGGTTTTTTCATCCCTTTCAACACTATGCTGTCGGTGAAGACCGTAAGATCGACGTCGTCCCTGGTCATACCGGGAAGTTCCACGAAAACCAGCCAGTTGTCGGCGGTCTCGTATATGTCCACCGCCGGCGTCCATTCCATTCCGGTATACCTGGACTGCATGGAAATGCTACTCTATGTCGAATCGTACTGAAACCGTGGTGGTGGCTTCCACCGGCCTGTCGCCCTGCATGGCCGGCTGGAAGACCCAATTCATGACGGCGTCTCTGGCCGCCCGGCCGCATCCGAGGCCCAGCGGATCGTCCACGATGGTCACGTCCTTCACCTTGCCGTCGGCGCCCACCACCACCGAAAGGGTCACGAACCCGTGTATGTCTCCCCTGGCCCTGGCCTGGGAAGGAATCGTCGGTGTGGTCTGGGAAACGGGGAACGGCTGCGACACGGGAAGCTCCTCCCGGGCCTCCTCCCGCTCCGGAACCACGGCGTTGAATTGTATCCTGGTGGTTTCGCCCGCGGCTATCTCCACCTGGTGCACGTCGTCCAGGAAATCGGGATTCTTGAGTGTAACGGTATAGGTTCCGGGTTCCAGGTCCACACCGCCGAAGGGCGTGGTACCCACGTGCCTGCCGTCGATGTAAACATCAGACCACGGTTCCGGACCCACCACCAACCGCCCGGTTTCCACGGTCTTCCGGAGGGAGACGGTCCTGTCATACCCTTCTTCTCCCAGGTTCACCGTGAAAACGTAATCGTCATAACCGGGTGCCGAAATCCGGATACTGTGCCCGCCCAGGGGAAATGCCTCGCTCATGCGCCTGCCCGTAGCCACCCTATCGCCGTCTACGTAGAACATCGCGTTTCCGGGAGTGTCATCGGAAAGCCGAATGGTTATCTGTGATTGCTCCGCCGGCATCACGTTGTGCACATGAGTAAAATTCTCGGGTTCGACTACCAGTATCGACTCCGGCAGGGTCCTGTATCCCTCCGCCACCGCCTCGAAAACGTGATGTCCCGTTTTCAGGCTCATCGTATCGCCCTCAACGGGTTCGCCGTCCACCAGGTAACTCACCGCTTCCGGCCCCGGGGCTTCCATCCCCTGGGGTACCCTGTAGTCAAAGGTCACCTTTACCGTGGAGGTGCCCAGGGTATCCAGCATCACGGTATCCGTGGATATGACGCCCTCCGTGAAAGCTTTTCGCCATATCCTGGTCTCGTACCCAGGGGCCGATATGGTGAAGGATCTCTCCCCGAACAGGGTATCGCTGATTACGAAAACGCCTTTCAGCCCTTCCGCCACCGGCTCGCCGTCGCAAATAACCGAAACGTCGTCTATCCCTGGAACCACCAGGGTCTCCGTATAGGGTTCGGGAGGCTGCGGGGCCGGAATCCCGACATCTTCCCCGCCGCCTCCGAAAATACTGATACCGGCTATGACGGCAACAGCCGCCAGCAACACTGCGCTCGCGACCATGAATACCTTCTTGCCGCCGCCCTTCTTCCTTTCGCGCCTCCGTGTGCTTCGCATGGGTTTCACCGTCGAAACAGGGGCCGACTTAGCCGGGGCGAAGGTTTTCTTCCGTTCCGGTTCTCCGGATGTCTTCTTTTCCGGAACAGCGGCGGGAACCGGTGTTTCGGCGGGGGAATCCTGCCGTTCTTTTACAACCGCCGCCGTCGTTCCGCCATACTCCTCGACCAGATCCAGCAACTCGCCGAGCACGAGCGCGGAGGGCATGATGTCGAAAATCTTTCTGAGGTTTTCGACGGCGGCGACAGGGTCATCGGATTTCAGTGAATTTCGAACGGCGTCTTCCAGCTTCTCCGTCAGGATCAACGACCGCACGTGCTCTATCCTGGCGGTCACCCTCTCGTTGTCCGGGTCGTGACGCTTCGCCCGCTCAAGCTCCTGCATGGCCCTGACGGTGTCTCCTTCTTCGAGGGCTTCCCTGGATCTCTCCAGGCATTCTTCCACGAAACTCGAAGAGGATATGCTGCGACCCGCGCTGTGGACTCTGCTGGTCCTGCTCTTATAGAACTTCTCCATGGCGGCGATTTCCCGTTCGAGCGCGTTGATCCGTTCCCGGATCTGCTTGTCGCCCGGACTCAGTTCCAGGGCCTTGCGATAATTCTCCAGGGCTTCCTGCCGCTTACCGCGCCGGACAAGTTCCTTCGCAGCCTGCAGTAACTCGTTGAGACTCTCGGGTCCTGCGCTCATATCAAACCTGCTCCCTCTGAATGCAATCGCAGGCAATATGCTATCAATCGATGTACGGGTGTCAAGTACCTCCGCACCCGAAACATTTTTTCGCCATCTTTGAAAGATAGATATTGAAGGCCGTTCATGGCAACCTTTTCGGCCAGGAATTCACGCGCCACCTTCGATAAATCCGCTGAAACGACGCATATACTCCCGGGGCAACCCTTTCCATGCCCCCTCCCCGGCCGCGAGCCCGGCCGCCCGGGCCAGAAGATCTCCGTCCCGGGCAAGATCGGCTATCCTGAATTCCGGAAGGCCGTGCTGCCTGGTTCCCGCAACGTCGCCGGGCCCCCTGAGCAGCAGATCCTGCTCGGCTATCTCGAATCCATCGGACGTGGAAGCCATTATTTCCAGTCTTTTCATTCCATCGGGGCCGGTCTTCTCGCTCTTCACCAGGAAACACCAAGAATCCCCGCGGCCTCTTCCAACCCGCCCCCTGAGTTGATGAAGCTGGCTGAGGCCGAAACGATCCGCATGGGCCACCACCATAACCGTGGCTTCGGGAACGTCTATTCCCACTTCTATAACCGTGGTGCTCACGAGTACCGATATTTCTCCCGAAACGAACTTTCCGGTGACATCCAGTTTTTCTCCCGGCTTCATGGCCCCGGTCAGCAACCCCACGCCGTACCTGCCCAGCGGACCGTTCTTCAGCACCCGGCAGGCCGAGGCCGCGTCCCTCACATCGAGATCCTGCGACGTCTCCCTGAGGGGGTATACCACGAAAGCCCGCTCCCCACCGGAAACCCTGTCCGACATGAAGCCGTACACCCCGCTCCTCTCATTCCGCCCCACTATCCTGGTCACGGTCCTGCCGCGACCCGGGGGCATCTCGTCCAGCACCGAAAGATCCAGGTCACCGTAGAGACTCATGACCATAGTCCTCGGAATGGGGGTGGCGGACATGAGAAGAAGGTGCGGAGCAGGGTTCCTGGAAGCCAGCAGCCTGTTTCTCTGCTCCACCCCGAACTTGTGCTGCTCGTCTATTACGCACAGACCCAGGCCGGGAATCTCCACGTCATCCTCGAATACGGCGTGGGTTCCCACGAGCACCATGGGACGACGGGAAACCAGCCTGTTGCGCAATTCCCTTCTCGCCGCCCTGCCGGTACCACCGGTAAGCAGACCGGTTTCGATTCCCATGGGTTCCAGCAATTTCTTGAAGTTCCTGTGATGCTGCACCGCCAGCACCTCCGTGGGAGCGACTATCACGGCCTGGTACCCGGCGGAGGCGCACACCAGGCACGCAGCCGCGGCCACCACCGTTTTTCCGGAACCCACGTCACCCTGGAGGAGCCTTCTCATGGGATTCACGCCGGAAACGTCCGCGATCACCTCGTCGATTACCCGGACCTGGGCACCGGTCAGACGGAACGGAAGTGTCTCCCGGAATTCCTTCACCGCCGGAATTCCGTCCTTCATGGATATTCCCCGCTTCAAGCGGAACTTCTTTCGTATACGCGCCAGCAGGGACTGGTGCACATAGAACTCTTCCAGCGCCAGTACCCGTCTCGCCCTCTCACCGGCTTCCGGCGAGGAGGGAAAATGCATCGTGCGCACCGTTTCCCCGCGACTTTCAAAACCCATTGCACGCAGGACATCCCCGGGAAGCACTTCTTCCATCGCTCCGCAGGCCGTTTCGATGGCGTTTCGCACGAGGTTTCTCAACACGGCCTGGCTGATGCCCGCCGTGAGCCTGTAGACCGGCAGAACCAGTTCCCCGGCCCCCGCTCCGGAAAAAATCAGTTCCGGGTGGACCATGGAGAATCCGCCGTAGTATTTAACCTTCCCGCAAGCCGTCACCCGGGTTCCTGGGGAGAGTTTTCCCGATATGAACCTGTGGTTGAAGAACGTCAGCCTGATTTCGCCGGTACCGTCGGAAAGCAGTGCCTGGAACCTCCTGCTTTTGCCGAAGCCCACGAACCCGGTATCCACTATCCTGCCCGAAACGTTCGCCTCGGAACCGGGAACCAGGTTTCCGACCAAGGTGATGGTGCGCCTGTCCCTGTATTCCCTGGGCGGCGTCAGGAGCAGGTCCCACACCGTTTCGACGCCGAGGCGCTTCAACTGCCCGGCCCTGGCGGGTCCCACTCCTCTCAGGCTAGTTATGCTATCTTTCAGCTCCACCTCCCGGTTCGTGTCGACGCCAATGCAAAATTACTCTTCCGGGCATTCCGATGCAAGAAAAAGCAAAGACTTGACGAAAGGTCGTTCCGTAAGTAAACAAGGCCAAACGTTGAGATCATCCGCGGAGGTAAGAAGTCACATGGAGTCCAGTACCAGAGAACGACTCGAGGAGAAAATCAGGGCCAACCCGGACGACATCGACTCCCGGCTCGGCCTGGCGGACATAATCCGGGAAGACCGGAGTCCCGGTGAAGCCCTGGAAATGTACGACGGCGTTCTGAAGCTCGACCCGGACAACGCCCTGGCGTACCTGGGAAAAGGATTGTGCTATGCCATGTCTCTCCTGGAAAACATACCCACCAGGGAACTCTGGGAAAGAGAGCTGGACGAACAGGATATGATAGACAACGCAGTGGAGAACCTGGAGCAGGCTGCGGAGCTGGACCCGGAGCTGACCGAGGCATATAACGCTATGGGCAGGCTATTCTCCATTACCGGCCAGGAGGAGGAGGCCGTGGAGATGTTCAAGCAGTCGCTGCTGGTGGACCCTTCCCAACTGGACGTACTGGAAGACCTTCAGGAAATAACCGGAAAACCCGTCTGGGAAATACTTGACAAGGAAACCTGGATGGGTGAGGACGACGACTGAGACCTAGCCTCGCGAAACAGCCCTTACCAGGTCGGAAACGAACGACGCAAGGGAACGGCGGCCTCCCGAGAGAGCGTCCGCCGACCCGGTGAGGAAGTCTATCTCGGTGGGGCGGCCGGCCTTGATGTCCTGGAGCATGCTGCACTCGTTAGCCGACGACGCGAGCAGTTCCTTCAACATGGCATCCGCCATGAAACGAGCCTCTTCCCGGAATTTTCCGGGAACCGCCCGGACCAGTTCGCGGAAAAGGGACTCCACGCAATCCTCCAGCCCGGCCGACAGCAACTCGTCGTTCCTGAGCCCGGTCAGCGCTCCCAGGGGATTGATCACGCCGTTCACGATCCACTTGGCCCACCTGGCGGGTTCGATGGAATCCACGGGATGCACGGGAATCCGCGAAATTCCGAAAAGTTTTTCAGCCGCACCCCCGGATTCCGCCAGTAACGCTCCTCCCACCGTGTGAACCACGAATGGACCGTTCTTTCTGAAACCGGCAGTGAGAACGGCCGTTTCCATCATGTCCTCCCTGCCTTTCCAGAACCTTTCCAGGCCCATGCCGTTGCAAACGCACACGCAAGGGCCCCGGGACGAATCCAGGACGGCATCGATCACTTCCCCAAGATGATACGCCTTCACCGCCAGTATGCACGGGCCTCCCCGGAAAACGTCGCCGTCTTCCGCCTTTTCCACGGTGACCTTCCCCGGAAAAGCTCCGGCGGCCTCCAGGACGATCCGGCCCCTGCCGCTCCCGGGCGGCCCTACCAGAAGCAAGCCGCCCGGGTAACGGGAAAAGGCGACGGCAAGCCCGCAACCAACGGCGCCGTCGCCCCAGATGACCAGTTTTCCGTCGGTCTCCACTTTACCCGATTTACTCGTCGTCCTTTACCCGGACCTTCCCGGTTTTCACGGTTTTTCCGCTTCCGCCGGCAGGTTTGCTTTCCCCTTTCGCGGGAATCTTCTCTTTGAGTACCTGGAATTTCTCTTTACCCGCGTCCGCGAACTTCTCCAGTTTCTCCCGGCTTTCCTCCAGCAACCTGACCACTTCATCCAGCTTCCCGCGGCCGGTCTCACCCGCTTCTTTCATCAACCTGTCGCTGTCGGCCAGCAACTTTTCAGCCTTGACCTTGAGATCCTGGTAGAGGTCCTCTCCCTTGTCATAGAACTCGCTGGATTTCCCGTATACCTTTTTCCTGGTCTCCTCGCCCTTGTCCGGCGCGTAGAGAATGGCGAGAATACCGCCGACCAGCCCTCCGGCAAGGAAGGCCCAGAATCCGCTCTTCCCCTCGTCAGCCATTCCATCGACCTCCTTTCATCTTCCGCAACATTTCTTGTACTTCCTGCCGCTGCCGCACGGGCAGGGATCGTTCCTTCCCACTTTGGGCTCGCCCCTGGTCACGGTGGCGCGATCCCGACCCCCGGAACCGCTTCCCGCCGGGGATGAAGAGCCCGTTCCGGCCGGATCCGGACGAAAGGCCCTTCCCTGCACCGCACCGCTCCGGGGCATGTCTCCGGCTACGTTCCTGGGCCAAAGGGAAAGCACCTGCCTCACCACCATCCTGTCTATCCTGTCCAGAAGTTCCTCGAAAAGTTCGAAAGCCTCTTTCTTGAATTCCACCAGCGGATCTCTTTGGGCGTAGGCCCGGAGGCTTATCCCCGACTTGAGGTGATCTATCCCGTAAAGGTGTTCCCTCCACATGGAATCTATCGCTACCAGCACCGCCCTCTTCTCCAGTTGCGCCGAGAGTTCCGGCCCGATCCTCTCCTTCTTCTTCGCGTAGTAATCCAGGACGATCTTCACTCCCCCGGACCGCACCTTCTCCACCGTGGTCCCCGGAACGGCGAGGGAAGCCAGATCGAACCTGGTTCCGGACAGCTCTCCGATAAGAATCGCGGCCCTGTCCAGGTTCCATTCCTCCATCTCCGTGTCGTCGGGAACGGTTTGCCTGAAGATATCCTCAGCCACGGCGGAAACCATGTCCAGGACTTCCTCTTCCAGGCCTTCCCCGGTGAGGGCCTGCTTCCTCCTGGCGTAGATCACTTCTCTCTGCTTGTTCACCACGTCGTCGTATTCCAGCAGGTGTTTCCTGATGCCGAAGTTGTATTCTTCCACCCTCTTCTGGGCTTTCTCGATGGCTTTCGTAAGCAGGGAATGCTCCACGGGTTCACCTTCGCCGCCGCTGCTCTTCTTCATGAAATCGATGAGCTTCTCCGAGGCGAACAACCTGAACAGATCGTCCTCCAGGGAAAGGTAGAACCTGCTGGCCCCGGGGTCACCCTGCCGGCCGCTCCGACCCCGGAGCTGCCTGTCAATACGCCTGGATTCGTGGCGTTCGGTGCCTATAACGAACAGACCTCCCGGCACTTTCTCCCCACGTTCATCCAGTAATTCCTTCACCTCCGGGGCAAGCTTGATGTCCGTTCCCCTTCCCGCCATGTTGGTGGCGATGGTCACGGCTCCGCGCTGCCCGGCCCTGGATATTATTTCCGCTTCCTTCCGATGGTGTTTCGCGTTCAGGACACTGTGAGGTATCTTTCTTGCTTTCAATAACTTAGATAATAATTCCGAAACTTCGACGGAAACGGTGCCCACGAGTATCGGCTGACCCATGGAATGAAGCCGCCGTATCTCGTTTATTATGGCGTTGTACTTTTCCCGGCGGGTCTTGTAAACCTGGTCGTCGTAATCCTTCCTTATCACCGGCACGTTCGTGGGAATCACCACCACGTCCAATCCGTAGATGCTCTCGAACTCGTCGGCCTCCGTCTCGGCGGTTCCGGTCATCCCGGCCAGTTTGTCATACATGCGGAAGTAGTTCTGAATCGTTATGGTGGCCAAAGTCTGGGTTTCGGACCTTATCTCAACGCCTTCCTTGGCTTCCAGGGCCTCGTGAAGCCCGTCGCTGAAACGCCTTCCGGGCATGAGCCTGCCGGTGAACTGGTCCACTATAACCACGCGCCCGTCCTGGACGACGTATTCCACGTCCTTCTCGTAAAGCTGGAACGCCCGGAGCAACTGGTCTATGTTGTGAAGGGCCTCAGCCTTCCGGGAATGCTCGTGATACGCCTTTCTTTTCAGCTCCAGCTTCTCTTCTCCGGGAACGTCCATCACCTCTATCGCCGCTATTTCCTCCCCGATGTCGGTCAGAAGGAAAAAATCCGGATCTCCCGGAGACAGCAGTTTTCGGCCTTCCTCGGAGAGGGATACGGATTTCTCTTTTTCGTCCAGGGCGAAAAGCAATCCCTCTTCCAACTCGTGAAGCTTCTTCTCACGAAGGAACACCCCCTCCATCCTCTGCACCGCCTGCAACCTGTCGGGATCCTGCAGCGCCTTGAGCAGCTTCCTTTGTTTAGGGGCGCCTTTCCTCGCCTTGAGGTAGAGTTCCGCCGCCTCTTCGCGCCGGCCCTCGTTCCACAGCCGGTCCGCCTCGGCGACTATTCCGTTCACGATGAGAGACTGCTTCCTGACCAATCCGGCCACGGCGTCCCTGTATTCCTTGTACCTGTTGGTCGACCTGGGAACCGGTCCGCTGATGATCAGCGGGGTCCTGGCTTCGTCGATGAGTACGCTGTCCACCTCGTCCACTATAACGTAATGGTGCCCCCTCTGGACGATCCCCTCGGGGCTTACGGCCATATTATCCCTGAGATAATCGAAACCAAACTGGTTGTTAGTACCGTAGGTAACGTCGCAACAATACTGCTCGGCCCTCTCCCCGGGGGACATTTCCATCTGGATGCAACCTATGCTGAGACCCAGATACTCGTATACGCCACCCATCCATTGAGCGTCACGCTTCGCCAGGTAATCGTTCACGGTGACCAGATGGGCCCCACGACCCGGCGGCTCGCCGTCTATGGGAGAGAAATCCCATTTCTCGGGATCCTCTCCGAACTTCCCACGGGCCAGTTCAACCCATTTTTCGCTGAGTTCCAGGGCATTCAGGTACATCGGCATTACAGCGACCAGGGTCTTGCCCTCCCCGGTGGCCATTTCGGCTATCTTGCCCTGGTGCAGGACCACGGCTCCCATGATCTGTACATCGAAGGGCACCATGTTCCACTCCTGCAGGTTGTCCGCCACCTTCCAGCTTCTGCCCGACAGGCGCCTGCAGGCTTCCTTCACCACGGCGAAGGCTTCGCACATCATGTCGTCGGCGGTCTCACCCTTGGCAAGCCTCACCCTGAACTTCCTGGTCATGTCCCTGAACTCATCCTCCGGCATGTCCTTCAACGTCTCGAAGTACTTGTTGACTTTTTCGACGTAAGGGCGGAGTTCGCCGACCTTTTTGGCCTGCCTGTCACCCAAGATCGATTTGACCAGCTTTTTCAGCAAGGCGGAATCCTCCCCTGATTTTGTGGTTAAGGAACAGAAGGAACAGGATACTATAAGCAACCGGTGGGGCGGGAGGGATTCGTGCCGGGATATGCCGCCCTGTCGGTGACATCCTTGGTTCCATCGCCGGCTCCCGGCCAGGGCGGCCTTCCCGCGCACCGGGATACCGCCAACAAGGCCAGGAGGATGCTAACGACCGCCAGCAGCCCTGTTTTCGAGTTCACGAATCAGCTTCGACACGGAATCGGCCTTCCGCACGAAAAGTTCCGAGGAATCTCCCAGTTCCGGGATCATGTCCATCCTCTCGGCACAAAGCACCGTATTCCCCTCTCGCAGAGCCTCCAACCCGTACCCGAACAGCGCCCATCCCAGGTTCCTGCGTGACTCCGGGCAATCCCTCAATTCCAGTGCCCTGGAAAAAGCCCAAACCCTTCTGCGGGTATCATTCTCCGCCTTCGCCAATCCGGCCATGGCCCGCCAGTACGAGTAACCGGTATATCCCCGAAGCCTCAGGCGCCGGAGCAACTCTCCCGCTTCCTCGACACAGCCCGAATCGGCCAGCATTCCCGCCAGGAGGCACCGGTAGAACGAATCGTCCGGCCGTAAGGCCACGGCCCTCCGGGCCATCGACACGGCTGCGCCCGGATCACCTTCGTTCCTGTACAGTATGGCCAACCACGCGGAAGCATCGGCCGCCGCGGAATCATCTCCACGCGACGACGTGGAGAGCAGGTAGTTCCACGAATCCCCGTGAACCGGGCCGGTTATCCTCTCGCAGTCGGCCAGGTAATACCTGCAGACCCCTCCTCCCCTGACGTACACTTCTTCGGCAAGAGCTTCCCGGTACAGGCCGAGATCCCTGAGCGCTCTGAGATACTCCGCGAGAAATCTCTCCGAGGATGGCTTCATGGTCCAAGCGGCCCTGGCGGGACCCAGCGCTTCTCCGGGCATTTCCATCCTGTTCGCGGTCCACGCCGTTGCGTAGAGCAGCCATGGATCCGAGGGGGTTTCTTCCACTTCCCGGAGAAGAACCGGGAGCGCCGCCGGAAGATTGCCGGAACGCCTCAGGGAATCCCCGGTCGAAAAAGCGCCTGCCGTCAGTACCAGTATTGCAAGAATGGGATGCAGCTGTCAGAACCTTCCCACGAACGAAGAATCGGGCATCGAACCGTCAAAATGCAACTGCAGGGTGAAATCGTCGGAGGGTTTCCACCTCAGGTCCACTCCGCCCAGGATCCTGCCGGAAGAGAAACCCCGGAAGTCGTAGAGCCTGGAATACCCCAGGTCCAGGGACATCGTCCAGTCCTCGTGCAACGGGAAGGTCATTCTGCCCACGGAAGTTCCCCGAGCCAGGGTCCGCCCGCCGCCGGTTGCCATGCTGAGACCGGCATAACCGGAAAAAACAGGAGTCATCCGGCTGCCCGCCGGCTCCACGAGCGAGAAAGAAGAAGGTTCCAGGCCCGCAGCCCGGACCTGCATGGTAACCAGAAGCAGTACGACCGCCGCAAGTACTTTCATTGCATCATACTCCAGGGTTCTTGGCCTATCCGTTCATTGTTGACATACATATACTATCCCAATCACGGGGTCAATGTTCCGGAAGGTTTCGGAGGCATAAAAAATCTCGTGCCCGGAAAACATGGTCTTCATAAAGGAACCCGGCGGCGGCCATGCCGTTAGACCCGGTAAGATATCCTCACCGGGCGATCGTCACTTCACGACGGACCCGTCCCGGACTTCCCCTTTTCTGACGAACGCGAAGACCACGGCTCCCAGGGCCACCGCGAACCACAGGGTGGCAAATCTCATCAGCAGCGTGACCGCCGTGGCGTCCGGTCCGGACATGTAGCTCCCCAGAATCGCTCCTATCGTCACTTCCGTGAGACCGAGCCCCCCGGGTATCATGGAAACGGCTCCCGCGATGGTTCCGGAAGAATGCGCCAGCAAAGCCGCTCCCACGGGCAACCCGGGTTCCACTCCCAGGGAAACGGACACCAGGCACAGGATCATGGCCTCGGTTCCCCACGCAAGGACTCCCAGGGGCACCGACACCGCGAGACTGGAAATATCCAGGAGTCCCGAACAGTGAACGCGGAAATTCTCCAGGCCGTCCCTGCGGGAACGAAAGAAACGGATCTTCAACAGTATTCTCTCCAGCAGGCGGAACGCCGGCTCCCACGCCAGGAAAACAATGATGATCGCGGTCATCCCGCCACCCGCCACAACCGCCGCAAAAGCACTGCGATGCCCGGTCATGACAAGACCCGCGAGCGCTATGATCATCATGCTGAGCAGGTCCGTCACCCTTTCCATAACCACCACCGGAGAGGTTCTCGATACCGGTATCCCCCTCCTGCGCTTGAGCATGTAGCATTTGAGCAATTCGCCCAGCTTGCCCGGAGACACCGTCATCGAAAACCCAGCGAGGAAAATCCCCAGGCTCTCCCGGACCGGCACTCTTACGCCCACTCTTTCCAGGAAATACCACCACTTAAGGAATCTGAAGAAATAGCTGACCAGGGACAGACCCAGGAAAAGGGGCACCATGGCGGTTTTCATCGAGGAGACGGCCTCCCCCACGGATCCGGCGTCGGAGAATAAGAGCATGGCCGTGTAAATCACCACGGCCAGAGCCGGCACCCAAGCGGTCTTCTTCAAGTTAACGGTCGTTTCCGTGTTCTTTTACGCCCGCGACCATCTTCTCCAGGGTACTGACCAGTTCCTCCGTTCCCGGAAGATTCCTCACGAGCTTCAGCGCCTTGGAGGCCAGCTTGGAGGCTTCCTCCCCGTCGCCCTGCATGGCGCATGCCCTGGATGCCAGAGCGAGGACATTGGCCCTGCTCACGTTCAGCAGGGAGGAGCCGGAGGGAATGAGTTCGTAAGCGGTCATTGCATGAACCCTGGCGTCCACCGGCCGTTTCAGCTTCATGTAGAGCATCGCCAGGTTGGCGTGAATCCCGCTGCGGCCGGCTCCCTCTCTGAGTTCCATGGCTTCAAACAGGAGTTTCTCAGCTTCGTCCAGCCGCTGCCCGGTTTCAATGAGCATGCCGGCTATGTTGACGTTCATGGTGGGTTTCAGGGATTCGTCCAGATCCATGGCTTTCCTGTAGTACACCTCGGACTCGGCGTACTCTTTCCTTCCACCGGCCACATATCCCATTTGGGCCAGGGCCAAGGCGGTCTCGCCCCCTCTTTTCATCGCCCCGAGTATTATCTTTTCCGCATCGTCGAATCTTCCGGCCTTCATGTAAAAATAAACCAGCGCATTGGTAACCGGGTCGCCGAGGTCTCCGGGATTGATGTTGCGCCGGAGGTACCTGAGCATATCGTCGGTCCTGCCGGCGGCGGCCATCGCGGCAGCCTTTCTGAGCTGCAGCTGTTTCCACGTCCTGGAACCCAGGAAGCGCCATGCAAGAAAACCGAATACCAACACCAGGAAAACCGCCGTCGTGAACCAGTGACTCACCGGCCACCCCTTCCATTCGTGAAATTCACATCGAACTCGGTAAAATCGGGAACGGTGGTATCCCTCAGGAACGGCTGCTCTCCCATGTCATGCAGGTTGCAGTATTCCGTGGGAGCGGTGCCCTGCCAGAATTCCTCCATCCTGGCGTTTTCACCGCAGGATTCCAGGGCGAGCTTCCCGGACACGGTACAGATTACCGTCGTATCCACCGAGTTCGGGGAAGGTCCGGGGAAATCCATCAACGAACCCGCCGGATTTTCGGCGAAGACTTTCCTCATGAACACGTTCCAGATTGGAAGAGCGATGCTGCTTCCCGACTGCCCCCTGCCGTTCCGCAGGCGCATTCTCACCACGTGATTATCGTACCCCACCCACACGCTCGCCACCATATCGGGAGTAAACCCAACGAACCAGGCATCGGCGTAATCGCTGGTGGTTCCCGTTTTTCCACCGGCCATCCTTCCTGAGAACGGTCCTCCCCGGTACCAGTGCGCACTCACCCCGGTCCCCTCCTTCAGTACCGATTGGAGCATGGAATTCATGAAGTAAGCCCCCGTTTCGGACAACACTCTCCTACCCGAAGACGGCACACTGTTGTCTTCCAGCACGCTTCCGTACCTGTCCTCGACCCTCATCACGGCAACGGCATCCCTGGCGATTCCGCCGGTAACAAAGGGAATATACGCCTGCGCCATTTCCAGAGGATTCACCATACAGCTTCCCAGGGGCAGCGAGTGCACCACCGGAATCCTGGATTTCATACCCATGGCCTTGGCCCTGGCGGCGGCGGCCTCCACTCCCACGGCCATGCCCAACCGGACCGCGGAAACGTTAAACGACCTGGCCAGCGCCGTCCTCAGGGTAACCATGCCATGGAACTTCCGGTCGTAGTTCCTGGGCCTCCACGTACCGGGATCAAGATCCACCACCACCGGCTGATCCAGTATCATGTTGCCCGGCGACCAGCCCTGCTCCACGGCTTCAGCGTACACGAAAGGTTTGAAGGCGCTGCCGGGCTGCCTCCTGGCCTGTACGGCCCTGTTGAATTCACTGTCCCTGAAATCCCTTCCGCCCACCATGGCCTTGACGTATCCCGTAGCCGGGTCCAGGGCGACCAGAGCGCCCTGGACGTAATCCGGAGCACCGGAAACGGTGTCCCCGACCGCCTGCCAGTACGAGTAGGAACTTTCGTACCGCAATCTCTCCGGATCCGGCACGAACGTCCCCGTAACGGAATCCCAAACGGGTTCTTTCATGGTGAGTATGCTGTCCACCGCATCTTCGGCCATCGCCTGGATTTCCGGGTCCAGGGTGGTATACACCTTGAGCCCCTGTTCGTACACCACGGACCAACCGTACCTGTTCACCAGATATTGGCGCACGTACTCAGAAAAATAGTCCCACTTCTGTTCTATTTCCGGCCTGTGCACGTCCACGGCCAGGGGAGCCGCCATGGCCTCCTCGGCCTGCTCCCTGGTGAGACACCCCATCTCCGCCATGGCGGCCAGAGCCACGTTCCTCTGCACCAGGCATCTTTCCGGATTCCTGAGAGGGTTGAAACCGCTCGGGTTCTTCACCATTCTCACAAGCATGGCGGCCTGGGCCAGCGAAAGCTCCGAAGCCGAGAGGCCGCCGAAATAAGTCCTGGCCGCAGCCTCGATTCCGTAGGCCCCGGAACCGAAATAAACGTGGTTCAGATACATCTCCAGTATTTCGTCCTTCTCGAACTGCCGCTCCATCTCCACGGCGATGAAGGCCTCCTGGATCTTCCTCTGGATCGTCTGGTCGGGTACCAGGAAGAGGCCCCGGGCCAGCTGCTGGGTGATTGTGGAGGCGCCGTGCCGCTCCCCGGTCAGAACGTCGTGTACGGCCGCCCTGAAAATACTTTTCAAGCTGACTCCGCCGTGCCGGTAGAAAGACCTGTCCTCGGTTGCAATGAACCCCTCGATCACCCACGGGGTCACCTGATCCAGGGTGACCGGGTACCTGTTCTCGACGCACGCCGTAGCCAGAAGGTTGCCCCTGCTGTCGTATATCTCCGTGGCAGCGGCGGGCTCGTGCCCTCTCAGCCCGGCCACCAGCAAGTTTACTCTTGCCCGGGAAAACGCCTTGCTGCAATCCCGGTACGTTCTGAAAACGAACCCCGCTCCGAAGGAAAGACCTACCACTCCGGCTATCAACGCCCAGGCCAGCAGAACCCTGATCCGACCTCGCATCAGTTAGAACCGCTCTCCCCCCCGGGTACGCTGGCATCCTTTCGTATCCTTCTGAAGAGTGGAACGTCTTCGTCCGAATATCCCAGGAAGTAATCGTACCCGCCGCCCACTCCGGTGAACGTGATTTCACGGCACCCGGGCCTTCCGGCGGGCTGTGAAACGAAATCGGCGTGGTAATCGCTGTCGTATCCCTCGAAGGTTCTCCATACCAGCCTGTAACCCGTCGGGGTTCCCTGGAAGAGGTAAAGATTGCCCGCCCAGTAGACCACCCTTTCGGGATCGTCGTCACCGTTCATCTCCACGGCCAGTGCCCTCCAGACCGCGAGTCCCAGGTCGTTCTCGCTTCTCTGGTCCACCTGGTGGGGATCCAGGTCTATCTCGATCTGACCCAGGGGTTCGCCGGACCCGGCGGTGAGAAGCACCGGCCATGTACGGGAAAGAGTATCCCTGGCTTCCACCAGGTTGCTCACCCCCAGGAAGAAATTTCTGAACCCGGCCAGACGCGTCGCGTCCTCGGAAATGTCCGGTTCCACCCATTCACCGGTCACGTAGAGCTGCTGCACGGCCTCGTGCCGGGCGCGAAGGACGGATTTGGACAGGTAGGCCATCTCCTTGATTATGTTCATCATGGAAATCAGGTCCGGAGGCAGGCCCTGGACGGATATCTCCGCCCTGTCCTTCATTATCTGGTACTTACCGGCTCTCCTGATGTTGCACTGGGCCAGTACCGCGTAACTTTCATCCCGGAGATCCATCACGAAATCCCGGAAATCGGTTCCGACCGAAATCGCGGCATTCATGGAAGCATAATTCTGCACCGAGTCCATGATGCAGTCGTCATAAAGCATCCTGGCAACGTGAAGTTCCCGCCTGATCCGGGGATAACGGAGCGCCAACTCGGCTATCTGTTCCACGGTCAGGGAATCTTCGGTTTTCCTGGGAAGCTCCACACCGAATCCGTCTATAAGCCACCGGTCTCCCGCCAACAGGAAGTCGATGCGGTTTATCGCCGGCATTTCCATTCTTCTGATGGTACAATAGTAGGATGTGCGTTTGCCGCGGGGGGTTTCGTCTATCGCCGTCAGGCGGCCGCCGGCATCGAAGGCCCTCCACCTTCCGAAAACCTGCTGCGGGGACAGGCTGTCCAGGGGGAGAGTGTCGGTGAAATCCGTGGAAAGCAAGTCGATACAGGAAGGATCGTTCATTCTCAACCGGTTGGAAAAATCCAGGGCCACTTCCATGGGGCTCCTGGGAAGAACCACTATGGAATCCGCCACGGAAACGGAATCGGTATCCGCCGGAGCCTCCCGGACATCCTCACCGCCGCAGCCCAACATCAGCAGGACCGGTAAAACCATCGCGAGAATCTTCGTCTTCATTCCGCCCCCAATGTGACTTTCAGCATCTCCTCGGGAGTCGTTATCCCCTCGACGACCTTGGAGAGGGTATTCTCCCGCAGCGTTACCATCCCATTTCTCACGGCTATCCGCCTGATCTCATCCATAGTGGCGTTCGAGGTCATGGCGTTCCGCAACTCTTCGGTCATTTCCAGCACCTCGAAAACCCCGGCCCTCCCGCGGTACCCGGTTCCCCTGCAATTCCTGCAGCCCCTGCCCCGCTTGAGAGGTACTTTCCTCTTCAATCCTATCGACCTGTAAACCGAATCGGGGGCGATGTAATCTTCCGCACAGCTGCCGCAAACCTTCCTTACAAGCCTCTGGGCCACTACCCCCACCAGCGTGGTGGTAAGCAGGTAGGGTTCCACGCCCATGTCGATCAGCCTTATCGCGGCTGAAACCGAGTCGTTGGTGTGGAGGGTGCTGAGCACCAGGTGACCGGTAAGAGCGCACCGCATCGCGCTCCTGGCGGTTTCGGTATCCCTTATCTCGCCCACCATGATTATGTCCGGATCCTGTCTGAGCACGTACTTCAGCGCATTGGAGAACGTGAGATCCACATGGGGCTGCACCGCTATCTGGTTGAACTCGTCGGTGACGAACTCTATGGGATCCTCTATGGTGGTGATGTTTTTCTCCTTGGTGGCCAGCATGGTCAGGGAGGAGTAGAGAGTGGTGGTCTTGCCGCTTCCGGTGGGGCCGGTCACAAGTACCAGGCCGTTGGTTCTCTGGATCGCGTTCTTGTACCGTGGCAGATCCCTTCCCCTGAACCCCAACATGCCGATATCCTGTAACAGCATCGCCGGATCGAGGATTCTCAGCACCAGCTTCTCTCCGAAAGCAACCGGTACCGTGGAGGTCCTTATCTCCACCGGTTTGCCGTCAAAAAGCGTTCTTATCCTGCCGTCCTGGGGTCTCCTCTTCTCCGCTATGTTCAAACCGGCTATCATCTTTATCCTGGAAACTATTGGAGGATGGAGTTTCCTGGGAATCTTGTAAACATCGTGCAGCACGCCGTCTATCCTCAACCTGACCACCGTGACCATCCTATGAGGTTCCAGGTGTATGTCGCTGGCCCTCTCCTCGAAGGCGTACTGCAGCAAGTGATTGACGGCGTTGACGATGGGCCTGTCCGTGGGTTCTACTTTCTTATCCGTTTCGCTGGATACGAACCTTTCCAGGTTCCCCAGGTCGACGGTGCTTTTGGAATCCATTTCCTTCACGGCGGCCTCTATGGAGCCGTGGAGACCGTAGAACTGGCGTATGACCCTGCTTATTTCGGAAGGTCTTCCCACGTATAACTCGATGTTTCTGCCCAGGAGATGGCTGAGTTCCTCCAGGAAACCCATTTCCACGAGTTCGCTCGTGGCCACTTTCAACCCATCGGGTCCGTCTTCGAAAATGACCAGATGATGTTTCTGGGCGAAAGCCCCGGGGAGGAGTTCGGTCACCACCCTGTAATCCAGTTCCAGAGGATCCAGAACTTTATAGGGCAGTCCCATCAACCTTGCCAGGTACTTGTAGAGGGTCTCCTCGGGAACCAGTCCCCGGCTGACCAGAAGGTTAAGCAGGTCGTCGCCAACGTTATCGAACCTGGAAAGTCTTTCAAGACCCTCGGCGCTCAATATTCCAGCCTCGTTGAGCAGGCGAGGCAGAGCTTCAATGTCTAGACCGGTATACGTATTCATACCACTTCCATTACCAGGGGGGGTACGGGCATGTCCCATAACAACGAGGATGAAAACCTGTCCGCCGCCATCCGGGCATCCTCGTCGGAACCGGCGTGAACAAGTCCCACCACGGTACCATGGGTCACTTCTTCATCACGCCGGGCAAGCCTCTCCCAACCCACCAGGGGATCGATATCATCTTCCATGGTATACCTTCCGCCTCCCATAGCCCTGACGGTTTCTCCGGCAACGTACGCGTCCAGTCCGCAGAACACCCCGGAACGCGGCGCCTTCACCGAAGCCACCACCGGGGCGTGAGGCAGTTTCCCGAAAGCTTCCAAGTCTCCTCCCTGATATTTCACCATGCGCACGAACCTTTCCATGGCCGAACCGTCATCCAGCTTCTCCCGGCAGAACGCGACGGCTCCGTCCGGAACGGGATGACTCTCCGGATCCGCACATACCAGCATGTATGCAGTGAGCAGAACGGCCAGTTCCCTGACATCTCCGGGGCCACCGCCCCGGAGAACCTCCAGGGATTCCCTGACTTCCAGGGCGTTACCCACCGTTTTTCCCAGGGGTCTGTCCATCGATGTGACCAACGCCCTGGATTCGACTCCCGAGTCCCCGGCCACCCGGGTGAGTGAGCGGGCCAGTTCAAGGGCTTCGCCGCGAGTCTTCATGAATGCGCCTCTTCCCGCCTTGACGTCGAAAACGATGGCATCCGTGTTCTCGGCCAGTTTCTTGCCCATGATGCTCGCCGTTATGAGGGGTATGGACTCTACGGTGGCCGTGGCGTCCCTCAGGGCGTAGAGCTTCCTGTCCGCGGGGGCGAGGTCGGAAGTCTGTCCTATCATCGAAACGCCGATTTCATCCACCTGGCCCATGAATTTCTCTACCGAGAGGCGCACATCGAACCCGGGAATGGACTCGAGCTTGTCCAGAGTACCGCCGGTATGTCCCAGGCTCCTTCCGCTTACCATGGGAACCCTCAACCCGCATGCCGCAGCCAGCGGCGCCAGCACCAACGAAATCTTGTCTCCCACACCGCCGGTACTATGCTTGTCCGCCAGTGGAGGACCTTCTCCCCATCTCATTACCGTACCGCTGTCCCTGACGGCATGGGCGAAGGCCATGGTCTCCTCAGCGGAGAGGCCGTTGAGGTAAACCGCCATAAGCCACGCCGCAACCTGGTAATCGGGCACTCCGCCCGATCCTATGGAAGAAGCGAACCGGTACAGGTCGTCCCTGCTCACCTTCCTGCCGTCCCTGGCGGAGGCGATCAACTCGAGAACGTTCAATGTCATCTCTTCCAGATAAGCCTGACGGCGAACACCACGGCCATCACCAGGGACGTGCCTCCCCCTATGAGCATCCACTGTTCACCTTCCTCGAAGAAGAGGAAGATGCCTGCGGCGGCGGCCGCGGCGAAAACGCCGGTCAGAATTCCGGTTACGATCCCGGACCCCCGGGGCAGATATTCCTTCACGAATTCACTCACGAACATCCTGCCGCCGGGAAGATCCGGGTGACGCACCTCGTCGAAACCGTTTATCCTTCTGTTCTTCAGTAGTCTGCGGATCTCGCCCGGATCATCCAGAACGAAATCATTACCGTACGAAGTCGATATCCTGTAAAAGCCGTCTTTCTCCTCTATATTATTGCCTTCCACATATTTCCTATCGGGCGTTTTCACGGCAGCGGCCGGTGCGTCGATACCCGGCGAAGCGGCGGACGGCACCGGCGGCCCGTCTTTCCGGAGTGTTTCCCCGGGGTCGTTCACGGGCCAAATATCACGTGAGAAGTAACCGCTCTCCAGGATGGGCTGCCAGTTATCCCCGTCTATGAGAACCTGAGCCTCCATGGGGATCCTCGACTCCTTTATCCATTTTCTAATGGTCTCCATATCACCCGGAACGTATACTTTGCCGTCGAACCTGACCTTCACGGGTTTCTTCCCCTGCTCATCGTACATCCGGTTCCTGAGGTAGGGTGAGAGTTCCGGCGAAGCCTTGCCCAGGATTCCTCCCGGCGGTGTTTTGGGTCCTTCCACCTGGACGTCGGATGAGAGCCTTCCCTCGTGAGCCCAGACCACTATGGTATCCCAGTCGGGAGCGACGTAGGTCTTGCCTCCCATTTTCACCTTCCACCAGTTCTCGGGGTTCAGCAAGGCACGAAGTTCCTTGTGCGCGGTAACGGGAATCCACTTGCCGGATCCCGCGACACGGTAACTGTCATCACCGGAAATCCTGTGTTCCCTCGCCCACCTGAAAAACACCTTGCGGTTGGGCGCCCTGTAAATCTTGCCATCGTGTCTCAGCTCAACGGCCCTTTCCTCGCCCATCATACCCCCTGGATTCGAGTTTCACCACGCACAGCGTATTATATACAATACTAAAGGCCGGACCTTCGGGAAAAAATCATGCTGTCCACGGACGGATGGAAAGGATCGCCGTTCCGGTTAAGGGACGCATTCATCGAGCACGATGCCCCCGGAGGAAAGGTGAGGGTCATGAAGAACAACGACGTCACGGGAAAGTCCGCGGTTCATCGAGCTGAGGATCGCCGGGTCTTCAGAGCCTCGTCTATTTCATCCAGGATCGACATGACCGCAAGCCGGGGGTTCTCCGCCATGGTGACCGGCCGCCCTACCACCAATGCCGTGGCACCGGCTTCAATGGCCCTTCCGGGGGTGGAAACCCTGCGCTGATCGTCCATTCCACTTCCCAAAGGTCTTATCCCCGGCGTCACCACGCAGAAACCGGGATCGGTAACCCTTCTCACGGCCGCCGCCTCCATGGGAGAGCAGACCACGCCGTCCAGACCCGCATCCATGGCCGCCTTCGCCATGCGCGGCACCATGTCTCCCGGGTTCCCCGCCAGGCCCACTTCCGCCAGATCTTCCGTCCCGAGGCTGGTGAGCACCGTGACCGCCAACACCCTGGTACCGCCATCAACCGCCCCGGCCGCTTCCCTCATCATCTCAACGCCTCCCGACGCATGAACGTTGATAATGCTCGGGGAGTACCTGCAGGCCGCCCTGACCGCTCCGGCCACGGTAAAGGGTATGTCGTGGAACTTCAGGTCGAGAAACAACGGGAAACCCGCTGAAACGATTTTTTTCAGCAATCCGGGGCCGTGTCCCACGAAAATCTCCAGGCCCACCTTTATTCCCACCGGAAGTCCCGCCAGGCCGGACAGGAAGTCTCCCGGGGACGCCATCTCCCTGCTGGTGACGGCAATGTAAAGCCTCGTCTCCATACCGGATCCGTCCTTCCTCAACGATTTTCCGATCCCAGGGAAGTCAACCTGACCCTGGCGGTACCGGTCTCCAGCATTCCCAATCTCTCCGCCGCCCCGTAGGAAAGGTCCACTATCCGCCCCTCCACGTAGGGTCCGCGGTCGTTGACCCTCACCGTGACCGTCCTGCCGTTATCCAGGTTCTCCACACGGAGCAACGTACCCAGGGGCAATGTGCGGTGGGCGCACGTCATCGCGTACATATCGAAGGTTTCACCGCTGGCCGTGGTCTTCCCGTGAAACGCCCGGCCGTAATAGGAAGCCGTGCCCACCTGTACGAAACCGGCTACCCCTGTTCCCGCCGAGACCCCGGAAGACCTGTACGCCGGGGCGGACGTCATACATCCCAGCAACGAAACGAGCACCGGTACCAGCAGGATCCTCATTCCGCCCCGGGGGAAATGAGATCGAGGATGCCTTTCATGAGTTCCGATCCGGCTCCCGGTCTCCTCATAAGCCATGTTCCCACCTGCACCATCGCAGCACCCGCCGCAAGCAGTTCCAGAACGTCTTCCGGTCCGCTGACTCCTCCCGAGGCCAGTACCGGGATATTCACGGCCTCCGACACCAGATGCACCCTGGCCACCGTGAGCGGCAGCAAGGCCGGTGACGAGTAGCCTCCCACTTTGCGGAGCAGCGCCGGCCTGCCCGTTCTCCAGTCCAGCTTCATTCCCAGGAACGTGTTACTCACCGTTACGGCCCCGGCGCCCCCTTCCTCCGCCGCCGAAGCCGATTCCGTGATATCACCCTCGTTCGGCGTGAGTTTTACGCTGAAGGGCCGCGAAGAAACACCGGCCACCAGGCGGGATACACTCTCCACCACCTCCGGTGAGGCTCCGAAGGCCTTACCTCCCTCCGCTACGTTCGGACACGAAACATTCACCTCGTAGGCCATCGGCACCGGGGAGGTCTCCAGCCTCTCCACCACCGCGGCGAATTCTTCCCGGGCCTCGCCGGCCACGTTCACCAGCAGGGGGACGGGCAGCCCGGCGGCCATGGGAAGGATCTCATCCACCACGTATTCCACTCCGGGGTTTGCAAGGCCCACCGAATTAAGTATGCCGAACCCGGTCTCCACTATTCTGGGAGGAGGGTTGCCGTCCCTGGGAGCCAGAGTCGTGGCTTTGGACACCACCGCAGCCACTCCGTCCAGCATTCCCATCTTCATCAACTCGAGGCCGAAACCGGCGGTACCCGAAGCGAGCATGAGGGGAGAATCGAATTTCCTGCCCCACAACGACCACGTAACCTTCTTCAATCCGTCTCCTCCCAACGGGACCAGTCGATATCACCGGCCGGGACCACCGGACCCGCGGTACAACACTTGAAATACCCGCCGGCGGCGGCGGGTATGGAGCAACACTCGCAGGCACCCCATCCGCAACCCATTCTCGCTTCCGTGGAAACCTGGATTCTTTCCCGGATTCCGGGCGGGACCGCTTTAATCACCGCTTTCATCATGGCCACCGGCCCACACAGGGCCACGTTGGAATACTCATGCCAATCCACGTCGGGAAGCAGGTCCGTCACCAGGCCCCGGATTCCGACCGATCCGTCCTCGGTAGCCACCCTGGTATCCGCGACACCGGCATCCGGCAGGTCATCCGAGGACGATGCTCCCAATAACGCCGTCCCACTCTCGATCCTGGCCGCCAGGAAGGGAAACCCGGCCGCTCCGAGTCCGCCTCCCACAAGCAGCCACCTCCCGCCGGCAAGACGGTATCCGCGACCCAGGGGACCCAGTACCCTGAGCGTATCTCCGGAGGATACCTCCGAAATCTTCCGGGTACCCCGCCCCTTCACCCGGAACAGGATGGAAAAAGCGCCGTCTTCCACCCGGTGCAGAGTGAACGGCCGCCTGAGCACGGGAAAGATCCCGCCGGGCGCCTCGACCTGGATAAACCGCCCGGGCGCCGCCTCTTCCAGAAATTCATCACCGGCCTCCATGGTGATCCTTACGATTCCCGGGAGAACTTCCTCGCGCGCCAGGACCACGGCAGGCATATCGATACTCATTCCTCCTCTTCTTCCTCCTCTTCCTCCGTTTCCCCGCCGTAGAGCCTGGACTCCGCAGCCCGGGCATACTCATGGTCCGGGTATCTCTCCACAAGCATATTCAGGTAATCTTCCAGGATACCGTCATCCACCCTCGCTCCTTCACCGGCTACGTACGCCGCCCAGAGAAGTTCCGGACCCGATATCCTTCCACGGGGTGATTTCACTACCCTGTCCAGCATCTCCCAAGCTTTCCGGAATCCGGATTTTCCAATGATCTCCCATGCTCTTTCCAGCACGACGGAGGGCCGCCCTGCGTAGTCAGACCTCCTGGGCAGTCCCAATTTATCCTCTATTTCCGTTGCGATATCGCTGGAATCGCTAAGGGCATATGCTTCCAGGAGCAGCGACTCCACGGAGTCCGGAGGCACCGGCAATACCTGGGAAAGAATTACCAGGGAAGCGGCTTTCTCCAGGGGAGGAGCATCTTCCCGCACATGGAACAGATGCTCCAGCGCCAGGGAATCACCCGGACCGTACAGGTCCATTCGCTTCTCCGCCACCATTATTTCCCTCAGCCACCGTTCCTCTTCTCCCGCGTCCTCCATATCTTTCATGTATTCCAGCAACAAACGGAGATCCCTGCTCCTGTCGGTCGCCAGTCTTATCCACATGTAATCACCGGTCCTGGCGGCCAGTTCATTCAGGTCCGACAGCGCATCCTCCAGCCTGCCCTCCTTTTCCAGGAGCAGCGCCCTTCGGTAAAGCGCCTCGGCCCCCTGGGCACGGTACGGATCCAGGTCCGCCGCCGAACGGTACGACTCCAGGGCGCCTGTGATATCTCCGGAAAGTTCCTTGGCCTTACCATCAAGGAGCGCCACCGCCGCCGTTTCGAAGTTCGAGCGGTATCCCGCCAGGAGTCTGTCGAGAACTTCGACGGCGTCTTCCGGGCGGTTTTCTTCCAGGTAGGCCTCCGCAGCGGTGATCATGGCCCTGTAGTAACCTTCCCCCCTGCCGAATCGCCGGGCGGCCTCCAGGGCCAGAACGGCGCCGGTGTCGGCCCTGCCTTCTTCCATGAATACCATGCCCTTCATGAGTATCATCTCGGCCGCGAGACTGTCGTCTCCGGGGACCGTCATGCTGTCCGCCACGGCCAGGGCGTCCCCGGGACGTCCGGCCTTCAACAGGGCGTCCATGAGGTGGATCCTGGACATAGAATACAAACGTTCATCCCTCCGTGATACATTCCCGAAAAAAGCCGAGGCATCCCCATACCGACCCAGTTCCATCGCGGCCAGCCCCATTCCCATAGCCGCCCTGTCCGTTATCTCCGGATCATCAGACATCACCGCGGCCGAGGCGTAGGCCATCATGGCTTCCGCGAAGTCGGAGGTTCCGCTTCCGGTCAAGGTTCTCTTGCCGGATTGAAGAAACGCATCCCCCAGGAGAAGTTGCGCATCGTCGGCCCATTTGCTGTCGGGGTAGAGCGCCAGAACTTTGGCGGCGCCGTCTATGGCCCGATCCAGCAGGATCTCCTCGGCGGAAACCGGATTATCGGGATTCTCGTCCGCCAGTTCCATCGCCTCCTCGTAGCTTTTCCTGGCATTGTAGAAGGTATTGTAGTACACGCAAGACAGGCCGGCGACCGACAACAGCAACGCGAGCATGAACATGATCCCGGTCATCTTCATGATACGCCTTCCCGGTAGACCGGCCCGCCTATCCATACCATTTCCACCCTGCCCCTGAGGAGCCTCCCGGCGAACGGAGTGTTACGGGACCTTGAATACATGTTCTCGTCCTTCAGGAAATATTCCCGTGCGGGATCGAAGAGAACGCACTCCGCCCGCCCGCCGTGAACGATCGCCGGGGCATCGATACCCAGGATGGAAGCGGGACCGGTGGTGAGCAGGGCCAGGATCTCGAGGGGTTGCATTCCGGCGTTTCCCAGGATCTCCAGGGTTACCGGCAACAGTGTTTCCAGGCCCGTTATCCCGAAAGCCGCCTCCGGCATCGGCAGATCCTTCTTCCCCGGAAAATGGGGAGCGTGGTCGGAGGCCACCGCGTTCACCATTCCCTTCGCCACCATCTCAACCAGTTCCTTCCTGTCCTCCGGTGACCTCAGGGGAGGATTCATCTTGGCCATGGAACCGGATTCCTCCACCGCCCTCTCGTCCAGGGCCATGTGATGAGGGGTCACGTCCACGGTCGCTCCGGCGCTTCGGAACGGATCGGAACGAGCCAGCTCCACGCTTCTCGGAAGAGAAAGATGAGTCAGGTGCAACCGCCCGGGAGCCCCGGAGGCCAGCTCCAGGCACCTCGCCACGTCCACGGTTTCGGATTTGGACGGAATACCGGTCAATCCCATTCGACGCGCCGTCCCGCCGGCGTTCATGCATCCTCCGGATAATCTCTTATCCTCGGGATGCTCTATCACCACTCCGTTCACCGCCGCCACGGCGTCAAGGGCCGCCAGCAGGATGCGGGGATCCTGGATGGGATCTCCATCATCCGAGAAAGCCTTAACGCCCATTTCCATCATGGCCCTGAGATCGGTCGGTTCAATACCCGCCCTGCCCATGGTTACGCAGGGTATCGGCACCACTGTAACAGGCGAGACCTTTGCGGCCCGATCCAGAAGTTCCTCCACCCTGGACGGGGAATCCATCGGAGGATCGGTGTTGGGCATAACACCCACGGTGGTCACTCCCCCGGCCAGGGCCGCCGCCAGGCCGGTTTTCACCGTTTCCGATTCTTCGTCACCGGGTTCCCGCAGATGAACATGCATGTCCACCAGGCCGGGAAACAGCCACTTCCCCCCGCCGTCCACCCTCGTGGCGTCCTCCGGAACCGGAGAAGTACCGTCCACGAACTCCAGTCCGCCTCCGGCCAGCAATACGTCGCGGATCCCGTCCAGCCCCGAAACGGGATCCAGCACCCTGACTCCGGTAACCAGGATACTTTCCAGCAGCTTCACCTCTCAATCACCGGGAGAGCCTGGGAATCAATCGGAATAGTCCTTCCCGTCCGATGAGGACATGCCGCCGTCGGGGGCATTCTCCCGGGTAAAGTCTTTCCTGTCCGCAATTATCCGGCGTTCCGGCGCGGAGTTCCAGTCCCCCCGCGCGAGAATGGATTCCACCACCTTCGTCGCCGTTCCGCCGGAGTTGAAGGCTTCGAAAAATTTCACCGCCCATCTCTCCGTCTCGTCGACTATCCTGTTCCTGTATTTCTCCGGCAGGGCCATTATCTTGTGATGGAACGGAAGGTTGGCCCTCTTGTAATCGCCGGAGTTCCTGGAATATCCACGGGAATCCGCCCACCGGACTATCTCGTTCCAGAGATCCATGGGAACTCCCTTGTCGGGATTTTTAACGTACGACCCGTTCTCGATGATCGCGTTACCGCTCCGCGGGTCCATCTCCAGGCCGAAAACCACGTTCTGCCACAGGGTCCCCACGTTACCCTTGTTTATACCGTACTCCCTGAACATCCCCACCTTGTCCAGGGGCGTACCGCTTATACCGTGCTGGGCTATGACGACTCCGTACGGGGAAATGGCCCGGGCTATTTCACCGGTCCTTCCCAGGTCTATTCCCTCTCCCTCTCCCTTGGACGAATCATAGGTTCCATGCTTCGAACCGTTCGAAATGGCGAGAAAGTCGGGGAAGACGCCCCAGGAGTTCAAGCCTCCCACGAAGTACCGGGCTTCCTGAACGGTGGTGAGTACCCCGGCGCCCCTTATTTCCCCCACCTCGGCCTCAAGGCCGAGGTACGGCGGTATGTGCATGGCCAGATCCCTGGTGAACACCAGGTTCTCGTAGTCGGGGTTATGGGACGCGTCCACCGCCACCGATGTCCAACCCTTCGATATCGCCCAGGGAACCGTGACCACCGCCTCATCCCTGTCCGCCTCCGATTTTATTACGTAGTGATCCATGTGAAGAGCGTATACAACGCCGTCCCCCAGCATGCTGGAGTATTCCATGGCGAACCAGGGCAAATTTTCGAAATTGACGCCGGTGTACCCCGATTCGGTTTTCGAGAGTTCGAGAATGACGAAGGAATCGGTGTTCTTGGCCGCCCGCATAACACCCAGAGCGGTATAGGGATTCCTAACGTTGACGGCCAGGGCTATCGCCTTCTCCCCGACGGCCGCCGCCGCTATGTCTCTCACGCTCACGAGACCGCACCTGCTCCCGGGAAGGGCCTTTCTTACATTCAGAGGTCTCAGTTCCAGGAACCTTTCGTAATCCCGTATATTCACCATGTTTTCATTCCTCGCATCAGGGGTGTTTGACCGTAACTTCCAGGAATGTTAATATGCTTCAAACCACGGGGGAGAGGAATGGCGGAAAAGGCCGGGGGATTCCCGGGCGACAGGAATACAAGGTTGGTACTCGCGATCCTGGTTTTCGCGGTGCTGATCGTACGCTTCGGGTTCCTGCCCGGTTCACGTAACGTCGAAACGATATCAGAATGGTTGATATCGGTGACCTCCGTGCTGTACCTGGCAGGCATCCTCCTGCCTCCGGGCAAACGGTCCATACGCGACAAATACTCGGATGAGAAGTGGCTCTTCCTGTTCTCGTTCCTGTACCTCGCCTCGCTGGTACTGATACTGGCCTGGAGCCGGGCGAACGGGCGAGGCGCGGCCGCCTTCGAGGGTCCGTTCATGGTTGTCACAACCCTCTATACGATTTTCTGCTCCGCGAGGATATTCCTGGCCAGGTTCGGATCCTGGGCCGTGGGAACACTGGCTCCGTGGGCCGTTCTGCCGGTTTCCTTCGCCATAGTAATAGCCTTCGGAACCTTCATGCTCATGCTTCCCGCCTCCACCCCGGAGGGGGGGTTGAACCTGGTGGATTCCGCTTTCACCTCCACGTCCGCCACATGCGTCACCGGATTGATCGTACGTAACACCGCCACGGAGTTCACCCTGTTCGGACAGGTTGTAATCCTCATCCTGATCCAGGTGGGCGGCCTGGGCATCATGACCTTCGCCGCTTTTTTCGCCCTTTTCCTGGGACACAGTGCGGGACTCCGGGAATCAGCTTCCCTTACGAGGCTCATGGACAGCGACTTCATCAACGATCTGAAAAAGATGATGGGTTCCATCATAGGCTGGACCCTCACGATAGAAACAGTGGGAGCTTTCGTCCTCTACCTGATATGGAACGGCCAACCGGTGAATTGGTCCACCAGGATGAAGATATGGCAGAGCGTCTTCCACAGCGTATCAGCTTTCTGCAACGCCGGTTTCAGCCTGAACCCCGCGCCGGTGAACTCATCCGCGGGATTTTTCAGCAGCCCGGAGAACCTGGAAGGCTTCGCGCATACCCCCGGAATCCCCCTGACCATCGGCATCCTCATAGTCCTGGGAGGCATCGGATTCATGGTCCTGACGACACTGGGTACCCACATGCTTCACAGGCTGCGCACCGGGACCAGGATGCGGATGTCCGTCCAGGTCAAACTGGTGCTCCTGATCACGGGAATCCTTATTATCGCCGGAATGGCGGCGTTTCTGGCGGCGGAGTGGAACGGCTCCCTGGCAGGCATGTCCCCGGGACAGAAGCTGGCCAACTCTTTCCTCGGCTCGGTGACTCCCAGGACCGCGGGTTTCAACACCGTGCCCACCCGGATCCTGGCGCCGTCCCTGCTGTGGTTCTACGTAATCCTGATGTTCATAGGCGCATCACCCGGGGGAACCGGCGGGGGAATCAAGACCAGTACTCTCGGCGTGCTCTGGATGACCACGATCTCGTTGCTCAGGCACAAGCCCGCCACCGAGATATGGAAGAGACGGATATCCGTCCACGACATCAAGAGGACCGCCGCGGTCTTCCTATTGGCATCAATCACCTTCTGCCTGTCCGCCGGCATGCTCCTGGTATCCGAGAGCGGCGGATCGGGATTCGGACCCTTCGACTACATCTTCGAGGCCATGAGCGCCTTCGGAACCGTGGGACTGTCAACCGGAGTCACGCCTCATTTGACCTGGACGGGAAAGGTGATAATCATATTGACCATGTTCGCTGGGAGAATAGGACCGGCCGCATTAGCTGCGGCCACGGGGGGAAGATACGTGATGCACTACAAGTACCCCGAGACCAGGATAACCATGGGCTGACGCCCAGGGGGAGGCACTTTGAAAGCGCAGAAATTCGCAGTCATCGGGCTTGGATCCTTCGGTTTCAGCCTGGCTACCAAGTTGGAGGAATTGGGAGCCGAAGTTCTGGCCATCGACCGCAACGAACGCATAATCCAGGAAATAAGCAATTCGGTTTCCGCAGCCGTGGCCTTCGATTGCACCGACGAAAAGATGCTGGAAGCCCATGGTCTGGCTAACATGGACCTGGTCATCGTCGCCATCGGGGAAGATTTCGGCTCCAATGTGCTGGTAACCAAGATTCTCAAGGATATGGACCGGATAGTGCACAGCAGGGCCACCAGCAAGCGGGAGGCCAGGATACTGAAAGCCGTGGGGGCCGACCATATCTACACTCCCGAGCAGACCCAGGGCCTGACCGAGGCCAGGCGGCTGACTCTCCAGGGAGTGGAGTCGTACATACCCCTCTCAGGCGGAATAGTCTTCGCTCATGTGGAGGTCAAACCGGCGATGGTCGGCAAGATGCTGCGGGATCTTGATATCCGGAGAATTTTCGGCCTCAACATAGCATACATCGGACGAATGACGGAAGACGGAAGAAAGTACCGTATACCCAGACCGGATGATGTCTTCAGGGAAGACGATCACATCTTCATCATGGGCACCCAGGAAGACATAAAGAGATTCCTCCAGAGCTGAGCCTCACTCATCATTCATCAAATCCGACAGCCCCACGGAGTTCAGAGCATGTCTCTGGTCCTTGTTCACCTTACGGAAAACTTCCAGGCATTGATCGGGATTCCTGTGCCTCTCCGATATCGAGGTCACCAGGGTCGCGATGACCTCCGGAAGTCTCTGAGGATCGTCGAAGGACCCTTTCTGCTGTAATCCCTCGTCGGGGATCAGGGCCATCCTGTCGAGGAGAGGACATTCCTGCCTCAGGGTACCGAATACGTTGACGGATTCCATGAAACAATCCGACCACGTGTCCATCAAGGTCGTATACCACTTGTTGAAGGCGGACAGGAGGAGGGATATCTCGTCCAGGCCTATACCGGACAGGGATGGGGTCTCGCCCGGGTAGAAGAAACCCACGCCGCTTTTTGCGGCTTCACCGTACAAAACCTCTTCCACTCCGGTTGTATCCAACACCCTTCCGGGCATCCATCCGACTTCGACTCTTCCTTCGATCACGGGAATGAGGACCATTTCGTCTTGTACGTCAATCCTGAGAAGACCCGTTTTCCCCTTGTCCAGGAGCTTCTCGAAGAGTTCCGAAATCTGGCCCTCCGGACCCTGGAGCCGCCGCAGGACCGGCTCCTCGGTCCAACATCTCATCAGATATTTCAGGGTGCCCTCTTCCAGGAAGTAATAGGAGATGAACAACTCCTTGACTTCTTTCTCCAGCCACTTGATGAAATCCCCCAGGCCCTTGACGTCCCTGCCTATGAACCTGTACGGCGTACCGTTCTTTATCGCATGGTACGCCACCGTACCGTCGCTGTCCGTTATCTTCCAGTAACCGTCACGATGAAGTTCACGGCTGTCCAGGGCACCCCTGGCGAGTTCCCTCAGGTTTATGTACCTGACGGAAACATTCTCGAAATACTTCACCGAGTACGGAAGGGTTCCTGGGAACAAAACATCGCTCATCTTATCAGCCTCGCTATCCTGTCAAACTTCGGCAAACCGTGACCGGGAACCCAGGACCAGTAAGTAACCAGCGCCTCTCCCTTGACCAGGTCCACCGGAAGGGCCCCCCAGACCCTGCTGTCGCTGGAGTGATCCCTGTTGTCTCCCATCATGAACACGTGGCCGCCGGGGACGACGTAAGCCGTGTGACCGCCGCGGGTGGAAACACAGCCTTCTTTTATCTGCCAGTAGGCCAGGTCGGCGACCCTTCCGTGCAACCCGTCGATACAGCCGGGCCAATCCTCGTCCAGGGGACTTTGCTCATACGGATCCTGGAAACACAGGGACCATTCCCCCTGGGGCTTACCGTTGACGTAAAGAGTATCGTTGCTCACCCTGACGGTGTCTCCCGGCAGAGCCACGAGCCTCTTGACGAAATCCCTGTCTAAGGTGACCGGGTATCTGAATACCAGAATCTCCCCCACTTCCGGATCCCCCGAAGCCGGCATCAACAGGTTGTACACTCCTCCGCGAAACCCGTGAAAAGGCGGCTCCATCCTGTCGGTCCACGGAATCTGCTGCCCTTCCTCCACTTTCAACACCAGGAGGTGGTCTCCTACCAGCATCGTCCTCTCCATGCTCGGAGTGGGAATCCTGAAAGCCTCTATGACGTACGGCCTCAAAAAACCGAAAAAAATTATAAGCGCCAGAGAGAGTTGCAGGGCCCAGTCCTTTATCTTGGCGATATTCAATTTACCTCCAGAATATTCTTACGGCAGCTGAATGAATTGCACGAAGCCCGCCGCCTTGTCAATAGTGCGGACAGGGAAAGGGCATGGCCTGCGGTTCTACGTCGGCTATATTATACGGACTTTCAGCAGTTTCGACCCGAGGACGGTTTCAGCAACCGGGAAAACCGTAACCCGTCCCGCGGAAACTTCCGGAGGAGCGACATGCCGGATCGGTTCAACGAAGCCTACGGTTACAGTTGGGAGGGCATCCCCGTTGGCGGTGCGGCCCTTTCCCTCCTGATCGTCCTTCTCTCCATAGTCCTCAAAATGTTCCTGGCCTATACGATGAAAAAGATGAGCCGGAGGAGCACCGGATTCCTGGGCGCCCTGGCACTGGACGTTTCCAGGCCCGTCTCGTTCCTCGTCGTAACGTCGGGCATCTATATGGCTTTGAAAGTGCACGACCTTCCCGGTTCCCTGGAAAACACTTTCGTGAAGGTATTTCTTTTCCTTTTCACCACCGAGGTAATATGGCTCCTGCTGAAATCCATAGATACGGTGGCCGGGAGTATGGCCAAGGTTGCTCAGGGTACCGAATCACGAATGGACGACCAACTCATTCCGATACTGAGCAAGCTCACCAAGTTCCTGTTGGTAATGGTGGGCATCGTCTTCTACATGCAATCGAACGGGTATCCCGTAAGCAGCATCCTCGCAGGAATGGGAATAGGCGGCCTGGCCATGGCCCTTGCGGCCCAGGACTCCATAGCCGGAATCTTCGCATCGGTGGTCATATTCCTGGATAAACCCTTTATGATCAATGATTTTGTTGAGATAAACGGTGTAGTCGGGACGGTGGAAGAAATAGGAATAAGATCCACCAGGATCAGGACCCTGGAGCAAACCCTGGTCACCATACCAAACAAGGAGATAATGGATTCCAAGATAAATAATTTCTCCCTGCGATCCATGAGGAGAACCGAGACCAGGATCGGTGTAACGTACGACACCACTCCCGGAAAAATGCGGCTTCTGCTGCAAAGGCTCCGGCAAATGCTCGAGGAAGACGATATGGTGGACGACGAAGCGGTGTACGTGTACTTTGCCGGCTTCGGTGATTCCTCCCTGGACGTGGATATGAAGTATTTCGTCAAGACCGCGGACTACAGGACCTGGCTGGAGCGCAGGGAAGCGATAAACCTCAAGATAATGGACGTGGTCCATGACCTGGGTCTCGATTTCGCCTTCCCCACCACCACGGTCTACCTGGAACAATGACGGTACCCAGGGAAGGCCACAGGAAAAGGTTGCGTGAAAGATATCTGCAGGGCGGCATACGTGGTTTCTCCGACAGGGACGCCCTGGAATTGCTGCTTACATACGCCCTGTCCAGGCAGGATACCAAGGAACTCGCCCACAGGCTCCTCGAGAAATTCGGCTCTCTCCGATCCGTACTCTCCCAGCCACCGTCCATGCTCCAGACAGTTCCCGGAGTGGGTCCGGCCATATCGGTACTCATCAGCCTGTCCACGGCCATAACCGCGAAAGCCCTCAAACCCCCCAGGGGAACCCAGGTAATGGACAGTTCGGAAAAGGTCCGGAAATACCTCCTCGCGAGCATGGGAACCCTGCGAAAGGAAAGACTGACCGCTCTGCTCCTGGATTCGGGGAACAGGCTCCTGGACGAGTGCGTTCTCGAATTCGGCACGGTGGACCGCACGACGGTTCACCCCAGGAACCTGCTGGAAAAGGTAATAGCCACCGGCGCAACGGCGGTGATACTGGTGCACAACCATCCCGGCGGAACCGCCCGGGCCAGCCGGGAAGACGTGGAATTGACTTCCCGGCTCAGCGATATCGGCAGGACAGTGGGATTCAGGGTGCTGGACCATATGATAGTAGCGGGGGAAAAGGTTCTCAGCCTGCGGGAAGAGGGTGTAAACTGGTAGGAGTCAGGACCGGAAGATATTCGGCCAACTCTGCCTGCGGGCTATGTCTCCACCCAGCCACGGTCCCCTGGGATCCCTGCCCAGTTCCATGCACCTGAGGAATATTTCGGGCAGACCGGCTTTCCTGTACTTCTCCGCATAAGCTTCGAAGTCATAGGGCACCCTGTGCCAAGCGACCGAAACCACTCCGTTCTCTTCGTCCGCCTCCAGGACCGAAACGGTCGATTCCCGGGGCAGAGTACCTCCCCCGACACTTCCGGGATTCACTATCATTCCGCTATCCAGGGAACGCAGGAAAAGTCTGTGGGTATGCCCCAGGAGAAGCACGTCGCAACCGTTGCGCCGCAGCATGAATTCGTAGACCTCGTTGGAATATTCCTCCCTCGCTCCACCCCTGACGTTTCCGGGCAGACCGTGCACGCACAGTATCTCCCGCCGGCCCACCAGGTACCTCCTGTCCGCCGGAAGCTTCCTGAGGAACCTCATTTTCTCCTTATCCAGGCGTTCCACGGTCCATTTCATGGATTCTGCGGCCAGTTCCTTCCAGTACACGTTCTCGAACTCGTCACCGGGATCCCCGCCTCCCCTGGAAACCGCCCGGTCGCAGTCCCCCTGGATGCACTGCATATCGTGTTCGATTACAAAATCCATCACTTCCGCGGGGTACGGACCATACTGGACCAGGTCTCCGAGGCACACCGTGATATCGACACCGAGAGACGTCAACTCGTCCCGGCACGCTTCAAGTGCCGGAAGGTTGCCGTGGATGTCGGACAAAACGCCTATCCTCATACCCTGAACTTCCTTTCGTAGAGAAGGATGTCACCTGCGGCGGCGGAGTGTTCCACCGGGTCGCCCCGGGACAGCTCCATCAGCGTACCCGCATCACCCGCCGAGACGGCTTTCCTGACGCAACTTCCACCCGCCAGTATGTCTATGGGCATCAACCGGTACTCGTACTCGTAGGGCGGTTCCCTCCACCTGGTTTCCGGAAAGCGGAACGCCTCCAGCAATATTCCGAACGCCGCCCTGAGAGGCCGGAACCTCCCGGCATCGACGACATGAATTTCGCAGCCGTCGCACAATTCACCGCAGTGCTTGTTGAAAGTAGGTATGAATGCATGGGGACGCAGCACCGCTCCCTCCATCCATGGTGAATCGTTCAGTTTTTCGGCCATGACCTCCCCATCGAGCCACGGCGCCCCGAAAATGTGGAACGGCTTTGTGGTTCCCCGGCCTTCCGACAGGTTCGTACCTTCCAGGAGACACATGCCGACATACACCAGCGCCGTTTCAGGGGTGGGCATGTTCGGCGACGGATGCACCCACTGGTAATCGTCCGGAAGGGCCGAGCCGTCCCAGCCTTCCAGCTTCACCACGACGGGCCGCTCCAGGGAATCGACGGAAGCGAACAGCCCGGCCGACTCGCCTATTGTAAGGCCATGGCGCACCGGCAGCCGGTAAAGACCCACGAAGGAACGGTAGTCCGGGTCCAGGGGCCGGCCTTCCACAACCTCCAGTCCCACGGGGTTCGGCCTGTCGAGAATGACCACCGGGACACCCGCGGCATTGCACGACCTGAGACAATACGCCATGGTATAAATATATGTGTAGTATCGTGATCCCACGTCCTGAAGATCGACCACCAAGCAATCCAGTCCCCGAAAAACCGACGGGTCGGGCTCCCTGGTGGAACCGTAAAGGCTGAGTACCGGGATGCCGTAACCGGGATGGATGTAACTTTCCCACTCGATCATGTTGTCCTGGGTTTCACCACGAAAACCGTGTTGCGGCCCCAGGAGCATTTTCAGTTCGACACCGTCCATTTCCCGAAGCACCGTGGCCGCGGACCGGTACTTGCGGTCCACCGCGGCGTAATGGGATAACAGGGCCACCGACGGCCCCGGGAGCATACCGGGCTCCAGGAGATCCAGTCCCGTCTTCATCCTCCGGCAGGACCCGTCCATATCAGAACTCGACACGGTCCCCGCGACGCAATACGGTTACGGCATCCCCGAACCCGGCGGCGACCTCTTCCTTTATTTCGCGCCTGTTCCAGGGTTTCAGGTGGAAGGCGTATACCGGTACTTCCGGCGAGCCCAGCTTCCTCAATTCGCTCCGGAGAAGCACGGGAGTAAGGTGGTCGCTGGCGATGGCGGTATCCGTCATGGAGTTCGGAAAAGAGATCTCCGCAATAACCGCCCTGAGATCATCAAGTTCCGAAGCCTTCTCCCACAGCGAGTAAGTGGGGCCGGTATCACCGGTATAGACGATGGATCCGGTTTCAGACCTGAATATGAAACCCCTGGCTCCCGCCCCGTGGCAAACCGGCTCGGACCAGGCTTCCACCCCCCCGGGAAGCCGGGTCCACTCCCGGTCCCGTAACTCCATGTATACCAGAGAGGGACTTCCGGATATTCTGATCCTGCCGAAATCGGGCCATACCAGGTCGTTCATGTAATGTTTCCCGACCATATCCAGGCACGCCGCGCTGCCCGCCACCACCAGGGGTTCGCCCCTCGCGGCCACCGTGGCGTCCAACATGAAACCCAACTCCAGAACATGGTCCAGGTGCGCATGGGTCAACAGGACCGTTTTCACTTCTTCCTGCCGGCCGCCGGAAAGCATCGACGCCGAACCGGCATCAAGAAGTACGTGCTCACCGAGCATCATGGAACATAAGTGACAGCCGTACTGCTTGGAACCGTCCACTCCTACGGCTTCCAGTATCATTCCTCGCCTCTCCCCGCGACCACCCTGGGCAGGAAAGGACTTATACGGGTTACGATCTCGTAGTTTATCGTACCCACCCACCCGGCCATCGTTTCCGCCGAAATCCTTTCGTCTCCATCTCTTCCCAGGAGTACTACTTCATCCTCCAGACCCACCCCGGGTACATCGGTAAGATCGATCATGGTAAGGTTCATGCAGACCCTTCCCACAACCGGCGCCCTCTTCCCCTTCACGAGGACATGGGCCGTGTTTCCGCATCTTCTGTCGTAACCGTCCGCATATCCTACGGGAAGCACGCCCAGGATGGTGCGCCTGTTGGTCCTGTACGAACAGCCGTATCCGATGTAACTGCCGGCAGGCAGTTCCTTCACCTGTACCACCCTGGTTTTCCATGACAGTACCGGTTTCAGGTCCGGTACCTCCCCTCTGAACTTGGCGGAGAGGTAGGTCTCCCTGGAAGGCCACAACCCGTAGATTCCTATTCCGACCCTGAGCATGTCGAAATGCGTTTCCGGAAAGAGTATGGCGGCAGCGGTGCAAGCGGTATGCACCACCGGCGGCCTTTTTCCCCTGCGGTCCAGTTCTTCCAGCACGTCCGTGAAAACAGCCATCTGGCGCTCGGCGTAATCATGGTTCAACGTGTCCTCTATGTTCGCGAAATGGGTGGAGATACCCTCGACCACCACTCCGGGAACCGCCTCCGCCGCGGCTATGAACCCCGGAACTTCTCCGGGCATGATGCCCTGTCTGCCGGTACCGGTTTCCACCTTTACGTGAATCCTCGATTCCCCGCCGGGTCCCAGGACTTCACCGAGCCCGTCCAGCGTCTCGACGTTGTAGACCGTGAGAGACAGGCGGGCGTCCACCGCTTCCTTCAATCTATCCAGGAGAACGTGCCCGAGTATCAGTACGGGCTTTTCGACACCCATCCCACGCAGTTCCAGCCCTTCTTCCAGCGAATTCACGGCAAACCAGTCGGCTGATGGAAGGAGGGGAACCATCCGGGAGACGCCATGACCGTAAGCATTGGATTTAACCACGGCGCAAACCTTGACGCCTCCACCGCCGGAACGTTCCCGGAGCTGCCCCAGGTTCCAATCCGGGGCCCGGGCGTCCAGCTCGACCCACTTGAGATATTTCATGGCACAATCTATAAGCACCGTGTATTTTCCGGGCAAGGAGACGCATCATCGAAACGAGAGGATTGATATCTATGGAGAACGTTCACTTCCTGCCCGCGGGAAAAATGGGAAAAAGCGGATCCATGGATAAACTGCTCGAACCCTTCACCGGGTGCGGAAACCTGGATCCGACGGACTTGATGGCGGTAAAAATACACCCCGGAGAAGAAGGAAATTCCTCCCACCTGAAACCCGGAGAAGTGACGGAAGTGATATCCGCCCTTCATCCCGGTACCTCCAGGATATTCCTCACGGACACCACGGTTCTTTACCCGGGAAAACGGATGAACGCTCCGGATTACCTGGTACTCGCGGCAAAACACGGTTTTACGCCCCCTGACACACCTCCCTTCGTGGTGGCCGACGGGCTCCGCGGCTACGACGAATTGGAAGTACCGTTGCCCGGACGGGACGGCCGCACGGCTCACGTGGCATCCCTTATCGCCGAAGTGGACGCCCTGGTGGTGATAAGCCATTTCAAGGGCCATCTCCTCGCCGGGTTCGGCGGGGCCGTGAAAAACCTTGGCATGGGATGCGCATCCAAGGCGGGCAAGCTCATTCAGCATTCATCCGTAAAACCGGTCATTTCCGAAAACAGGTGCACCGGCTGCGGAATCTGCGCTGCGCACTGCCGTGCGGACGCCATATCCGTACGGAAGACGGCGCGAATAGATGCGGATTCATGCACCGGTTGCGGCGAATGCCTGGATCGTTGTCCCACAGGAGCGGTAAGGGTGAGTTGGAACCGGAACATGAACGCTTTCATGACGAGATTGGCTGAACACGCCTGGGCGGCCGCCTCGGTTTCCAGGCCGGTGCTTTTCGTCAATTTCGTCACGAGAATCGTACCGAATTGTGATTGCATGGCCGATACCGACCCGCCGCTGGTCGATGACGTAGGTATCCTGGCCTCCATAGATCCCGTGGCGCTGGACAAGGCTTCCCTGGACCTGGTTACCGCGGCGCCGCCTTCCGGGAATTCCCCAGTCCGGGCCGGGGCCGGAGAGGACAAATTCAGGGCCTTCAGACCCGACATCGACGGCGAACTCCAACTCAGACTGGCGGAATCCATGGGACTGGGCTCCCGGAATTACAGGCTTGCGGAAGTATCCCATTGATCGCGTCTTCCCGCCACAGAGCCGTACTGTTCATGAGCGCGGGAGCGCTCTTCCTGTCCCTGGTTCCAGTCTTCGTCAAAATAATACCACCGGATTCCGGGGTTACGACCGGGCAGAAACTTTTCGCCCGCGGATTGTTCAGCGCCCTGCTCACCGGTTCGATACTCGCCGCCGGAAACAGGAGAATGTTACCGGGAAACCGCCTCGTGGTCTGTATCCGTTCGGTCTTCGGGATAGCCGGAATGTTCGCGTACTTCAAAGCGGTGGAGGGACTTCCCGTACCAGAGGCCGTCACGATCAACAAACTCAGCCCCTTCTTCGTGCTGCTGTTCTCGAGGATCTTCCTGGGTGAGAGATTCGGCAGACTACATGTCCTGGCCACCGCGACAGCCTTCGCCGGAGTGGTGGTGATACTAAGACCCGGAGTGACACCAGTGGGTCTGCCGGCGATCCTGGCCCTCCTCTCGGCCGTTTTCGCCGGAGCCGCATACACCACCCTGAGAGAACTGAGAAAGTCGGACGGTCCCCTGGTGATAGTATTCTGGTTCTCTGCGGCCATGGCCCTGTTCTTCCTGCCGGCGGCCCTGTCCGGGCCGGTACCCGGCCCGGACAGCCTTCTTCCGTTGCTGGGCATCGGAATATCCGGAGCCACCGGCCAGTTGCTCATGACTCTCGCCTACAGATTCGCCCCCGGCGGTGAAGTGGCGGTATACGGCTACCTCACCGTGGTTTTCGCCATGGTATGGCAGGTGCTGTTGTTCCACTCGAGCCCGGAACCGCCGCTCCTGATCGGTTCCGTCATGGTCATGACAGGAGGATGGTTGATCTTTTACTCCGCCGCCTCCGAACGGGATACACGCATAAAACGGCCTTAGCCGCCGCAAATCCTACCAGGCGCCGTTCCCGGGCAACGGGAACTCCCTGATCGACCGGATCACATTACCCGTCTCATGCTCTTATGCCGGTTCAACGGGAGGTGGCGAATCATACCGGATGTTCTTATATTTTCATGGGTTAGCGAACGTGAAAGGATGTGAGAAATGCCCGGGTTCAGACGGCTCTCTCCCCTTGAGGAGAAAGTGCTGGTGCACGGCGCCACGGAAGAGCCGTTCACCGGCAGGTACGTCAACGAATTCTCGCCGGGAACCTACTTCTGCAGGAGATGCGGACAACCCCTCTATTCATCGGACGAAAAACTCCATTCCGGTTGCGGGTGGCCCTCTTTCAATTCCGAGTCGGAAGGCGCGGTAAGGGCAAGACCGGAGCCGGATGGAAGAACGGAAATATCCTGTTCGAAATGCGGCGGACACCTGGGACACGTTTTTCCGGACGATGAGTTTCCTTCCGGCATCCGCCACTGCGTAAACTCCGCATCCCTCCTGTTCGTTCCTTCCGAGAGGCTGGAACGAGCGGTCTTCGCGGGAGGTTGCTTCTGGGGAATGCAATACATGTTCCGGGAAATCGAAGGAGTAATTCACACCACGGCCGGATATGCCGGTCCGGACAACGACGCTCCGCCCACGTACGAAGACGTATCCCTCGGTAACGGAGACTACGTGGAGGCGGTGGAAGTACTGTTCGACGGCTCCGTCGTTTCATACGAGGAACTCGCCAGGTTCTTCTTTGAAATCCACGATCCCACCACCGTGGACAGGCAGGGGCCCGACGTGGGGAAGCAGTATCGCTCCGCGGTCTTCTATGTTAAGGATTCACAGCGCGAGACAGCCATGGCCCTGGTCGACATCCTGAGGAAAAGGGGTTACGACGTGGTGACCGAGATAAAACCCCTGGAAAGTTTCCACCCGGCCGAGGATCATCACCAGGACTACTATCTCAGGAACGGCGCCGGGACTATCTGTCACACCAGGGTAAACCGTTTCTCAGACTGATTTCCGCGCAATCGTCCGGTGAATTCCACGGGAAATCGAATCACCGGAACAAGTCACGACAGTAGCGATGCCACGCGTTTCCCGAATTCCGACGGGTTTTCGGGGCGGCCTCCGGCCATGACCGTTCCCAGGTCGAAGAGTATCATCACGCGGTTCTCCAGTTCACCGCCGGACCGGTCTTCAAGATACAGCTCCTGCAGCCTGTCCAACACGGGATGGGCAGGGTTCAGCTCCAGTATCCTTTTTGCCTTGGGGACCTCGTGATCCAAGGTCTTCAGCACGTTCCTGAACATCTCTCCCGGGTCGTCCCTGTCATTCACCAGTATGCAGGGCACGTCCCTGAGCCTTGGCGAGAACCTCACCGCTTCCACTCTTTCCCCAAGGACGTCTTTCATGAATTCCAGGAGTCCGGCGTACGTTTCCCCGGCATGTTTCCTTTCGGCCTTCTCGGCCTCCGTAAGATCCTCGTCCCCAAGTTCCTTCATGAGGGAAACCAGCTTCCTGCCTCCGTACTCCCCGAGAACCCGTAGCATGAATTCGTCCATGGGACTGTCGAACAGGATAACCTCCCGGCCGGATCCCGCCGATTCGATATAGGGTGATGACGCCAGTTCCTTCCTGTCGTTACCGGTAACGTAGTACAATCGACCGGATTCCCCGGGTATTCCGTCCACGACTTCTTTCAGGGTCTTCCGGCCGTCTCCGCTCCGGGAGGTCCAGACCAGCAGAAGGTCCGCCAGGCGATCCCTGTTCTTCTCGTCGGAATAGATTCCCTCCTTGATGAGTTCGCCGAACGCATCGAAAAACTTTTCATATTTCGCCCTGTCATTCGACAACATTTCCTCCAGCCGGGATATCACTTTCCCGGTCAGGGCGTTCCTTATCACCCGAATTATCCTGTTCTCCTGGAGGGTCTCCCTGGATATGTTGAGGGGCAGGTCGGAGGATTCCACCACTCCCCTGATGAAGCGCAGGTACCTCGGAAGCAGTTCATCCGCCTCTTCCTCTATCATGACCTTCCTGACGAACAACCTGATCCCGGTCTTGTAATCCGGCAGCAGCATCTCAACGGTCCTGGAAGCCGGGATGTAAAGAAGGGCGTGGAACTCCGTGGTTCCCTCTCCGTGGAAAACGAGCCTGGACAGGGGCTTTTGAAGATCGAAACTCAGGCGCATGTAGAACTCGTCGTACTCCCGGTCCGTCACCTCTTCCTCCGGCTTCGTCCAGATGGGTTTCATGCTGTTGACCGGTTCGTTCTTCCACTTGTCGTCCTCGCCCGACTTCACGTATACCGGGTAGGAAATGAAATCGGAATACCTGCGGACGATGCCGGCGAGCCTGACCGGGTCCAGGTACTCCTTCATGTTCCCCTTCAGGTAAAGAACGACGTCGGTGCCTTCCGGGAGATCTTTTTCCTCCTTCAACGTGAAGGTATCCTGTCCGGTCGACTCCCATACGTAGCCGGTATCACCGCCTACGGGCCTCGAGAGCACCCGTATCCTGTCGGCCACCATGAAACCCGAGTAGAAACCCACACCGAACTGCCCTATGAGTTCCGGCACGCCTTCCTCCCCGGCTTTCTGCAATTTCTTCAGGAAATTCCTGGTCCCGGATCCCGCTATCGTACCCAGTTCCCGGGTCATTTCGTCGCCGTCCATCCCTATGCCGTTGTCCCGCACCGTCAGAGTGCCGTTCACGACGTCGGGAATCACTTCTATCCTGAACTCCCTGTCCCCGTCGAGTTCGGGAGAGGTGAGCATCTTGAAACGCAGCCTGTCCAGCGCATCCGAGGCGTTGGATATGAGTTCCCGGAGAAAGACGTCCGGGTGGGAATACAGGCTGTTTATCACTATGTCCAGGACTTTCCTGGTTTCCGCCTTGAACTTCAGTTTGCGTGTATCGTGAGACATGTTCCTCCTTCCACCCGAAATCACCACGAATCCGTCAGCGAATTCTTCCCTCCAGGAACGGAACCTGGAAAACCTTCTCGTGAAACACCGGACCGTGACCGAAATAACCACCCTCACCGAAAAGTTCACCGTGATCCGAGGTAACGGTTATGTAAGTACCCCGGGGAACCATGTCGAAGAGCTTTTCGAACACTCCGTCGAGGTACCTGACGGCTTCCACCTGGCGGACCTTCAATCTTTCCAGTTGATCCCGGTCGAAGAACTTCGGCGACTCGCCGTCTTCCACCAGATTACCCCCCACCACGTGATCGTCCAAGTGTTTGAAAACCCCATGGACTCCGCTTATCCTGGGCCACCGGTTCTTCGGTTCCGATGGCAGGGCGTAGGGATAATGGGTCTCACCCACGTTGAGCAGGTAGAAGGCGGGCCTCCCGTCACTGAAGGTCATCTCGTCAAGCATGGCGGCCATGTCGTTGTGTTCCGGCATGAGCTTCCACGAATCGAAACCCCTGTTCACAGGAGTATGACTGTTGAGAACCGGAAGGGAGACCATGGCCCTGGTGCGGTAACCCAGGCTGCTCCTGAGAAAATCCGGAAGATAGAGCCTGGGAACCAGGCTCTTGAACTCTATTCCCTTCGCACCAAGCCTTTCATTGAACTTTACGAAATCATTCTTGTAATACTCCGAGGCGAACACGTGCCTCGGACTTGTGTGGGGCATGAGCCCCATGAGGAGGTTGTAATGGGACGGCGCCGTCCAGGAGGCGTACGAGTACCTGCACTCCACTTCTCCGAGCTTCATTATCGTTTTCGGTGCGGCTTCCATGAAAGTATCGTACCTGCAACTGTCCAGGATGACCACGATGTAGTTCAGCAGACCGTCGGCAACCGGCGTTCCGTCACCCTTCGATTCATATCCTTCCTTGCCGCCCGAAGTGGTCATACGGCCTCCAAGCCTGGTGTAAACTCCTTGTTTAAGCCCGAGATCACCTGATGGGCGCGACGCTCGACGCCATATCGTTCATGACCTCTTCACACCATATGCCCACCAGGATGTCCATGGCCGATGCCAGTTCCGCGTAACCGGGGGAATCCAGCGTCCAGGTGAACCTGTAGTTCTCCTGGAACAGGAGAGCGTTCCCTTCACCTTCGAGCAGGGTGACGTCCACGTCCAGAACCGCTTCCCATCCATCTTCCGTGGCCCTGCCTCCCAGTTCCCTCACGTAACCCTCCACGACCAGATCGTCGTCCAACACCGTCGACCGTCGAAGCACGGCTCCCCACGCCCCGGTTTCCACCATGGCCTTCACAAGAATGTCCGGCAGGAATTCCGCGGGCCTGGCGAACCAGATGTTATCGCCGGAACGATTCAGGGTTCCATCCTCCAGTATTACCGTGATCCCCATGCCTTCCACCGAAGCGGAAGAGGAAAAATCCTTGACCTTGACCACCAAACCGTTACAGGCGGCGGAAGGTCCGGGAGGATCCGGCTCCACCGTCCACACCGTCGCCCGGGCATCCGGACCGGCTCCTATGGGCACGTTCACCGTTATGCAAGATGAAAGTAACGACAATATGGAAACGAAGAATATGAAATGAGCCCTTTCGATCACCGCCAAGCCCCCTCTCCCGAGGTTCCCACCAGGAGTTCCGAAAAATGGTTTCTCAACATTATCAGCAGCCCCGACAACTCTTCCGCCATCCTGGAGCCTTCCACCACGAATTCATCCAGCCTGCCCGACAACCTGCCGATGGGTTTCGAGAGAGCATTGAGTTCGATAACCAGGGAATCCAGATTCCCCGCCAACCCGGGCGCCGTCTCTTCCAGCCTCCGGATCATCATGTCGATGTCCCTGCCCAGTTCGGTATACGTGGCGAGCAACGAGTCCAGGCGCTCCGTGTTCCGCAGGATGGAAGACACCACGCTGTCCACCACTCCATCTTCGAACAGGAGATTCAAGTTGTCCAGGAGCCTGTTCATCCTGGTTCCCATTGATGCCAGGTCCATGTTGTCAAAGGTCTTGGTAAACCTGTAGAGTATGCCGCTCAGGGTCTGGATGGGCCCGGCGGAAACGGGAATTACCGGGTATTCCACCTGGAAACCATAATCGCGGTCATAACGCTCCACGGTGGAATCGACGCTGAGATTTATGACCTGAAGGCCGGTTATCCCCACCAGCTGCAGCGTGGCGGTTATCGAGGAATCGACGGGAAAATCCGACCTGATTTCCATAAGAACTTCCACCATCCTTCCGTCGGGGGCTATTCTTATCCGGGAAACGCGGCCTACGGGTACACCGTTGTACAACACGCCGCTACCCTCGTTCAAACCCTGGACGGACCATTGGAAATAACTCACGTACGTGGTGTTGTCGTCTTCCCTGAAGCCGCCTCCCAGCCAAACCAGGAGGATCACCAGGGCCATCACGCCCCCCAGGAAGAAAAGCCCCAACTTGAACCTGTTTCCCGTCATGGTCATTTCAGTCCGATTCCTCCCCGACGTTTCTCCTGAAGAATGCGCGAACCCTCGGATCGGTGCTCCCGTCCCTCAGTTCCCGGGCCGTCCCGGTGGCGATTATACCACGGGTTTCCGCATCAAGCATTATCACCCTGTCGGAGATGGCAAATATACTGGCCAGTTCATGGGTAACAATGATGACCGTAGTTCCCAGCGACCTGTTTATACTTTTTATCAGGTTGTCCAGCTTCGCCGACGTGACCGGATCGAGACCCGCGGACGGTTCATCGAAGAACAGCACTTCCGGATCCAGGGCCATGGCCCTGGCAAGGCCCGCCCGCTTCTGCATGCCTCCCGAAACCTCCATGGGGTTGGCGGTGGCGAATTCCGCGAGTCCCACCGTCTCCAGCTTGCTGAAAGCCACCGTGATCATCTCCCTTTCCGTCAGGTCGGTGTACTCTCTCAAGGGAAGCATCACGTTCTCCAGAATGGAAAGGTTCCCGAGGAGCGCCCCGGACTGGAATGTAACCCCCCATCTCCTTCTGGCATTCAACATGGCATCGGGATTGGACCACACGTCAATTCCGCGGAACAATATACGCCCTGCCCACGGCTTGATGAGACCCAGCATGTGACGCATGAGCGTGCTTTTACCGCAACCGCTGCGCCCCACTATCATCAGGATCTCCCCCTCCATGACCCGGAAATCCACTCCATCCAGCACCGGCAAGCGGTCCCAGCCTCCGCGAAGCCCTTCGACCTTGATAACCGCATCCATCTAGAAACTCAACCCGGGTCTTATGTGTACGAAAAGCAACGACAGCATGGCGTCGGCGAAAATCACCATAAAGATGCTCATCACCACCGCGGCCGTCGTCGCCCTTCCCACGGCTGAAGCCCCCCCCCTGACCCTCATTCCCATGTAGCTCCCTACCGTGGAGATGATCACGGCGTACACAACGCTCTTGAGCATGCCCCAAAGGATGTCCAGGGGTATGACGGCTCCCCCCAGCTTCGAAACGAAGGTTCCGGCGGGAAGATCCAGGAACATCATTCCCGAAACCATGCCCCCCAATACGCCTGAAATGTTGGCCAGGAGCACCAGGAAAGGCATGACGAACAGCAGCGCCATCATTTTGGGCACCACCAGGTAATTGAATATGTCGAAGCCCATGACACGCAATGCGTCCACTTCCTCCCGCACTTTCATGGTTCCTATTTCCGCGGCGTAGGCCGAACCCGACCTGCCCGCCACCAGCACCGCCGCCAGCATCGGACCTATCTCCCAGGTTATACTGTAGGCCAGGAGCGTAGGCATGAAATTCTCCGCTCCGAAAATCCTCATCTGGTATCCCGCCTGGTATCCCAGCACCACGCCCAGCAGCCAGTTAAGGGTGGCTACTATGGGAACCGCCTTGTAACCGGATTCCTCCATGTAGTAGAGGATCATATGCCATCTTATCTTCATGGGGGTCAGCAGGACCTGAAGGAAAGCTCCCAGGGTTTCCAGGAGAAACCTTCCAAGCCCCGCCACCGTGGAGGCCATCTCGTACCAGCTTCTGCCTATGAACTCCAGGGTCTCGCCCAACGAGACGCGGTTTTTAAAGTCGGATGCGGCCGATTCGAATTTCGAAAGCGATTCGAAGATTTCCATGACCGAGCGTGGAGTATTCTCGAAGGAAACACGCACTCCGGCTCTTCTCAACTCATTGCAGAAACCCTGCAGGACTACGGCGGTCACGGAATCTATACCGGGACTGTCCCGGAAATCCACCACCAGTCTCCCGGAATCCAGAATACGGGACCGGTAACGCCTGAAAAAATTCCTCACGTAATCGACGTCGGTGTCCGCCAGGACTCCCCGGATCACCACCCTGGGCTCGTCGTACTCCAGCTTTCCGGACAAGGACACCCTTCCTTTCAAGAACGGGATACCGGATCGAAGGTTAATTTAATCCAGACGGGCTCCGGACGCTATGGTGAAAACAGGCGGGAATCCGCCGCCATGGTACCGTACCTCCGGAAATCAACGCGGCTTCACCGGAACCGGTTCAGGTTCACCTGAAACCAGCTCTTCGAAGGTGCGCCTGAGGGAAACCAGGTACCCGGTGAATTCCTCGGACAACCTGGAGCGCGGTTCCGGTAGATCGATGTTCTCGAACCTTACTATCCTGCCGGGCCTGTGTCCGAGTACTATCACCTTCCGGGCCAGGAAAACCGCTTCTTCGATGTTGTGAGTGACGAAAACCACCGTGGTGGAAGATTCCTTCCACAAGGTTCTCAGGCTCCCCTGAAGCTCCTGGCTGGTCCTGGTGTCAAGGGAACTGAAGGGTTCATCGAGGAGGAGAATGTCGGGGTTCACCACCAGGGAACGAGCCAGGGCCGTTCTCTGCCGCATCCCACCGGAGAGCTGATGGGGATAGGAATCCTCGAAACCGGACAGACCCATCATATCCAGTATCTTCTCCGCTTCTTTCCGACGGCGGCTTTTGTCCATTCCCGCCGCCCTCAACGGAAACTCGACGTTGGAGCGGACAGACATCCATGGAAACAAGGCTCCCTGCTGGAATACGTAACCGATAACGGGACTAGCGCCTCCCGCTCCGGCGGGTAGTGATATGCCGCCCGAATCCGGCTTCTCCAATCCAGCCAGAAGTCTCAGCAACGTCGTCTTGCCGCATCCGGTAGGTCCCAGTATGCAAAGGAACGATCCCCGTTCCACCCGGAAGTCCACGGGACCCAAAGCATGTACCACTCCTCCCGATTCGCGGTACGTGCGGGTGAGGCCGGTAACCTTCAACACGGCGCGTTCACCTCTCCTTGCTTCTCAGAACGAGCGACTTCTCGCCCAAGTATTCCAGGCCCCGTGAGAACAGGGCGCCTATCAGGGCTACCACGATTATGCCCGCAATCATTATGTCGTACCTGGAAAGCTGGTACGAATAACGAATGAGATAACCTATGCCGGAATTCGTGCCGGGAAGCATCTCGGCGGCTATTATCACCATCCAGCACCTGCCTATACCCATTCTCAAACCATGGAAGATGTCCGGCAGCGCGGAAGGTATGATCACGTGTCTGAACGTGAAAAACCTCCCGGCTCCCAGGATATCGGCGACTTCCAGGTAGATCTTCCTGACGCTCCTGACTCCCTGCATGGTCCCGAGGATTATGGGGAACACACCTCCCCAGAAGAGGATGAAGATCATTCCAAGCTGCAACTCGTTAAGAATGGACCTCCTGTACACCAGGTAGTCCAGGCCAAGCAACCGGGTAAAGGTCTTCGCTTTGAATATCACGATGGACAGGGGAAGCAGGGCAATGGCGGAGAGCGGCCGCGCCATCTCCACCATGAGGGTGAGAAAGTTCCTGGCATGTTTCGAATAACCCATGAACAAGCCCGTGGGTATACCTACCGCGACGGCCGCCATGAATCCCACTACGACCCTTACCAGGCTGACCTCCACGTTCCAGGCCAGGGATCCTACCGAAAGGAGTTCCTCGCCGGGATGGAGCAGGATGTTCAATACCTTTCCCGGGGAAGGAAGCATACCCGTCCCGTTCCTGGTGACGATGCTCCACCAGACTACCAGCAATATCGGAAGTATGGCTCCCTGGAACGATGGAGGAATTTTCCTCAAGGTTCCGGAGAGCCATCTTTTCCGGATTCCGGTATCTATTTCGCTACCTCAGCTCCTCCGGAAGAAGCGAGAAATCATACAGGAACACGGCGTCGGCCTCATCGTCCTTTTCGGCCAGCGGTCCGCTGAATGCTTTCAGTTTCCGCATGTTGTCGAGTATCGCGACCATGTTGGAGAGCCAGTCCCCGGTTACTTTCATGTCGTAGCCGCTGGTAGCCATGGAAGCAAGTTCGACTTCCACGGGGTTCCCGATCCACTCCGCAACAGCCTCGGCCGCATCCTCCGGATACTTGTTGATGTAATCCGTCGCTGCGGCGAAAAGCCTGAGGGCTGTGGCTATTTCTTCCGGTTTCCCGGCTATCACGGAATCGGTGGCGGCTATGGCGCAGCAGGGATGGTTCGCGAAGTCTCCCGGAGGAAGATCGGAAAGTTCCGCGATGCATTTCCCTATACCGTTGTATTCGGCAAGGGCGCAAGCCGGGTTGTTGGATACGTACCCCCGGATCGTACCGTTCCGGAGGGCGGGATTGAGATTGGATTGACCCTGGGCGTTGAAGAGAAGGATATCCGAACCCGGTTCGGGATTGCCCTGCATACTCCAGGTTATACCGGCTTCGTTCAGGGCCGATTCGAAAATGAGAAGAGCCACCGCCTTCGGACTCTTGAAACCTATGGTAACGGGTTCTTCGCAGGATTTTACCCATTCCACGAATGAGTCCCAATCGTCCACTCCTTCGATATCATCGGCGAGAACCAACATATCACCCCTGCTGTGAAGAGGGCTTATTATCTTCACGCCGCTTCCCTGGTCGGCGCTGGCGGCGAAAGGAATGACTCCCCCGAACCCTATGTCGAACAATCCGGCCACCATGTTGTTGGGTACGTTTATGGCCCCCTGTGACTGGACGAATTCCACTTCCAGCACCTTCTTACCGTCCTCTATAACCGCGTAGTATTTCTCTCCGAGAGGAACGGCGTATATTTCGTACAGATCTTTCATCTCGTCACCCCTGAGGGCGGAAACGAACACGGCCGAATGATGATCGTGGTTACAGTGACCTACCTTCAGCAGGGGAACTTCGGCATCTAGATCCGGTTCGGCAACGGCAACGGTACCTTCTCCGGCCATGCCTCCACGGTCGGCTTCCCCGTCCCGGGCTTCTTCCGACCGACCACCGCATGCAAAAGCGAGAGTGAGCGATATCGTGAAGACGACAAGACAAAAAGTGGTGAGTTTCCTGGAAAGAAACATGTTTTCTCCTCTGTTGAACCAACGATTACAACTTGCGACATAAAAAATAAAAATCATATGATTTGTCTTTTGCGTGGTTAAAGAACAATCAATGATTTCAAGAACCGAAGCGAGCGTCAACCCCCGGTCGCAGAGACAAATCCACGAAGCGAGAAAAACGCCGGAATCTTGAGTTAACCATCGCGAACGTTAACTCGAAATTGTCCGGTGGGAAACGGGTGGTACCCCCGGCGGCTGGGGATTATATTGAGTTTTCATAATGAAAGGATCGGCTTGGAAAAAACCTACCTCCTGGTTCTTGATGCGGACGATACGCTGTGGGAAAGCGCCGTATTCTTCAGGCGTGCCGAAGAAGACTTCCTGGCCCTGGCGGAAGCGCTGGGACTTCCCGCGGAACTCGTGAGAGAGACCGTACGCAGAAGGGACATGGAGAGATTGCCGGTTACCGGGTACGGAGCCGTACCATACACGGATACACTGGAGGCGGTTCTCCGGGAGTTCGTGAACGATATTCCCGAATGGGTCCGACGGTCGCTGGCGGATATACGCATGTGCCTGTTAAACCATCCGATACTTCTTCTCCCCGGTGTTAACGAGTTTCTGAAAAGCGTTTCCGGGATGCCTTTCTTTACCGTCGTGTATACCATGGGAGAGGAAATACATCAACTGGACAAGTTCCGGAGATCGGGCCTGAAAGGCTTGGTAGACGCTTTCGAGATCGTTTCCGACAAAACTTCCGAAAAGCTTCGCAGGCTCATGAATTCCCTGGGATACACAATGGACCGGACCATTGTCGTCGGAAACAGTCCCCGGTCGGACGTGAACCCGGCCACCGGGCTCGGCTGCAGAGCTTTCCTGCTCAGGCGGCCCTACATGTGGGAAGCGGAACTGGAAGAATTTGAAAATCCGGAACTTATAACGGAAATAGGCGATTTAGCCGAATTGCTACCGTTACTTACCGATCTGCAGAACGAACACGTTTCATCGAATGAAAACCTTGCGTGAGGGCTGAAGGGAGGCCTTGACGATGAACCTTTTCGATTTTTTCAAGAAGGACATGATCGAATACCGTGACGATTTGAAAAACAGGGAAGACGTTTTCAGGAGAATAGCATCCATGGTTGCCGGGAACACCGGGGACATCACGGAAGAAGCCTTGTTCAAAGCACTTGCGGCCAGGGAAAAACTTGGAAGCACCGGTCTCGGGTTCGGAGTGGCGATTCCTCATTGCAGGATGAACAATCTCAGTGACTTCATTGTCGGAATGTTGATCTCTTCCCGGGATATCAACTTCGATTCCGGCGACGGTGAACCGGTGAGAATAATTCCATTCGTGGTCGGTCCCGAATCGAAACCCAAGGAATTCCTTAAAATCCTTTCCTGCCTGGTGCAGATGCTTCGTGATCCCGAGGTCCGCAAGAAGATCGCGACCTCGAAATCTCCCGACGAGGTCTACGAATTTCTGAAGCACCATGCCGAACCGACCGGTTCGGAACCCCGCAGGAGCCCCGGGCGTAAACTTGTTCACGTCTTCATTCAGAACGAAGAATTCTTCGACGATATTCTCCAGATATTCACCGGACTGGAATCGATTTCCACGGTGATAGTGGAATCCAGAGATCCAATGGACTTCCTTATGAAAAGTCCTTTTTTCGCCGGTCTCTGGACTGGAGAGGGCCAACGCTTCAGCAGGATCATCATCTCGGTAGTCAAGAACGAACTCGTTAACTCAATAGTGCGGAACATCGAGTATGTCTGCGGCAGTCTTTCGGAGAGAGACGACGTGCTGGTAACGGTCACCGATATACACTATACCCTGGGCTCCCTATCCTAGGCATCGAGCAGGAGAGCGATCATGGAACATTTACCCATAATGTTAACTCTGGGGTTGGGGACCATACTTGCGTTCTACGCAGGAAGACTCGTGCGCGGAATCGGCCTGCCGTCCCTCCTGGGGTACATGCTTCTGGGAGCCGTGATGGGCTCATCGGTACTGTCCTTGCTGGGAGAACACGAACTCGAAGGACTGCGTTTCATAACGGACATCGCCCTGGGATTCGTGGCCTTCACCATCGGAGCCGAGCTGAACCTGAAGGCTTTGCGCAGGCTGGGCAGCAGCATCATCCTTATAATTTTCGCGGAATCTCTCGCTGCATTCACCATAGTCTTCGCGACAGTTTACGCAGTCTTCCGCGACATGCCCATGGCGATACTCTTCGGAGCGCTGGCACCGGCCAGCGCTCCCGCGGGCACCGTCGCCGTCATCCAGGAATACAAGGCCAAGGGCAAGCTCACCAAAGCGTTATATGCGGTTGTGGGTTTCGACGACGGCTTGGCCGTGGTGATATTCGGCTTCGCCTCCGCCCTGGCTGTCAGGATGCTCAACTCGGAAGTATCTCAGGTGGGTGGAAATCTCCTCTCCAGCGTAACAGGCCCAATACTGGAAATAGGTTTGAGCCTGGGAGTCGGCGCGGGCGTGGGACTGCTGTTCTCTTTCCTCTCATCGAAGCTCAAAAACCCTTCCGAGTCTCCTTCCCTGGTATTCGGCTTCGTGATAATGACCGCGGGACTTTCGCACCTTCTCGATACCTCCCTGATTCTTACCTGCATGACGGTTGGAATGATCTTCACAAACACGGTTCCTTCTTCTCTGACCAGAAACGTGATGGGAAACCTGGGTAATTTCATGCATCTGCTTTTCATTCTCTTCTTCTTCCTGGCGGGAGCCCATCTGGAGATAAGCGCCCTGCCGTCTTTGGGACTCCTGGGCCTGGTCTATGTTCTCGCAAGGAGCGCCGGCCTCATGGGAGGCGCATGGTTGGGAGCCGCCGTAGGCGGAGCCGACGAAAAGATAAGAAAGTACCTGGGCTTGGGCATCCTTTCGCAGGCCGGTGTGGCCATCGGTCTGTCATTGCTGGTGCAGCAGTTTTGCAGTGAAATCGGCACGGAACACGCTTTGAAAATAGGAGCCACAATCATCACGACCGTCACGGCCACCAGCATAATCTTCGAAATAATAGGCCCCGTGTGCACCAAGTACGCGCTTACGAAAGCCGGGGAAATAAAAGCGGGAAAGGATGTCGTCGGGTGATGCATATTCACCACTCCACCATCCTGCTGGTGGGAATCGCCGTCTCGCTGGGCCTCTACGCGGGGAAGACAGCCAGGAAAGCGGGCATGCCATCTCTGCTGGGTTACATGCTCCTGGGCATAATCATGGGCTCATTCCTGAATATTTTCACCGACGACGTTCTCATGAGCCTGAGCTTCATCACGGATATAGCCCTTGGATTCGTAGCTTTCACCATCGGCTCGGAACTCAACATCAAGGCGCTGGGAAAACTGGGAAAGGGAATCGTCTACATACTGGTTTTCGAGACCATGATCACTTTCATCGTGGTAACCGCGGCAGTACTCCTGCTTACCGGAGGTGATTGGCCCTTCGCTCTCATATTCGGCGCCATGGCCCCGGCCACGGCACCGGCTGGCACCGTCGCCGTCATCCAGGAATACAAGGCGCGGGGGACTCTCACACAAACACTTTACGCTGTCGTGGGTTTCGATGACGGAATAGCGGTGCTGATTTTCGGTTTCGCGGCCGCTGCCAGCGAATCGCTCCTCGCTACCGAGATCGGTGCCTCGGCGGGCATTCTCCAGACAGCGCTGGAACCTTTGCTGGAAATCATCGCGAGTATAATCTCCGGACTGGCATTGGGGTTTATATACATCAAACTGCTCTCATCCATGCGCCGGAACGACGACATCCCGGCTCTTACCTTCGGCTTCGTCTGCATCGCCGTGGGCCTTGCGCTCTCTCTCGGCTTTTCGCCGATACTGACACCCATGGCCATAGGTTTCGCATTGACCAATTTTTCCGGCAGGATGACCTCCACGGTGGCGGGTAGCCTGAAAACGATGATGCCGCTGGTCTTCATTCTCTTTTTCTTCCTGGCGGGAACCCACCTGGAATTGTCCTCGCTACATTCCCTGGGATTGCTGGGAATCGTCTACATACTTTCCCGTACCGTGGGGAAGATAGTGGGAGCCGGGCTGGGAGCCAGGGTGGGAAATTCGCCACCGGTGCTCCGAAAGTACCTGGGAATAGGCCTCCTTTCACAGGCCGGCGTCGCCATAGGCCTCGCCATCGCCACCGCCTCGCATTTCGCACACCTGGGCCGGCACGGAGCATCCATCGCCACCAAGGTAATAACAACCATAGCCGCCACCAGCGTTATTTTCGAGATCGTGGGACCGGTGGCGGCCAAGATGGCCCTGAGGAAGGCCGGGGAAATACAGTCCGACTAGCAGCCGGCTACGGTTTAACAAACCCGTGGCGGGAATTCCATCGCCCCATCCGCGACGACACGACGGCGAAATATACGTCCGGCGGGACCGGATCATCGCCGTTTTTCGCGTTTCACGTAAAAATCTCCGGTCGTATCTTTCGATCCGGCGCCGCCTGACCGTTCATGCCGGATATCCCGCAAAGCAAAACGTTACGGGGACACCGGCCGGAAATCATCTTCTACCGGACAAAGATCATATCATCCCGATACCGCATCATGACCGGGCGGTTCCGCCACTGATTGACAACGGGTCCGGGCATGAATATTCCGTTACGATCGATATGCGAAGGGAGAACATGGAAACGGGAAACAGGAAAACCGGCTTCATATTGGTAACCGACGTGGGCAGCACCAACACCAAGGCGCTGTTGCTGAAGCGTGATACCGGCGGCAGGTTGGAAATCGCGGCCGGAACCGAAGTTCCCAGCACCACCGGAGCCCCCTGGAACGACGCCTGCATAGGAGTGGGGAAATCCATCATCACCCTGGAATCGATTGTCGGCGAAATACTGTCCAGGGGAATGAACATGCCTTCGGTACCGTATTTCTCCGCCGGCTCCGCCGGGAAACCCGGAGACCACGATGACATCGGGCCGGGAACAGCCGGGGAAATCCACGTTCCCGCCGTACGGATATACCACAACGGTAACGAAACCGCGGCAAGGGAGCTGGATGATTTCGTGGAAAAGCTGGGCGGAAATTTCAACGGGTTTTCCGAACTGCAGGCATTCGCCCTTTCCGAGATACTCCCCACACCTTCCGCCCTTTCCAATATTCTCCGGCTGTACTGCACCCGCTCCGGAGAACGTGCGGCGATGATAGACATGGGGGGAACCTATACCGGAATATTCTCGGGAACCGGGAATGATTTCCACGCGACCCTCTTGCGGGGCATCGGAACCGGACGCTCCATGGGAGGCATACTGGCCCGCTGTGGAATCCGGAACATAATGGCCCACCTTCCTGAACATTACACCGAGGAAGACGTGAAGGAATATGCGGAAAAGAAAGTGCGTTTCCCGGAAAGCATTCCCTTCGGCAGGGGAGAAACGCTGGTCGAGAGAACGATGGCCATGCTGGGAGCCTCCCTGGCTCTCCGGGAACATGCTTCCCTGCATCATGCCGAAAAAATCCCTTCAACGGATATAGACACCCTCATAGGCTCTGGAGGAGTGTTCGCCCATGCGGGAAGGAAGGCCGCATTCCGGATGCTGGCGGAGAGTTCCGGGCTCGGTGGAGTGATCCGACTCGCGGTGGACACGAAATCCCTGGCCCCACACCTCGGAACCCTCTCCGAAATAGACGGCGACGAAGCATACAGGCTTTTCTCCGAAAAATGCCTGGAAAATCTCGGATGGGTGGTGGCTCCCTCCGGCGGCTTCGAGAGGGGGATTCCGGCCATCCTGGTCAGGAACCGTGATACCGGGCTCGACGTGGAGGTTCCGGGAGGTGAAGTATCGTTCTTCGACTCGGGCGGTGACCTGGAGTTCATCCCTTACGGAGACGCGTCCCTGGGAGAGCACCCGGGGCACTTGACCACCGATCTTCCGGTGCTGGTGGATTGCCGGGGCGCTCCGGACACCCGGCAGGCGACACCTCTCCGCGATTTCGGAATCCCCTGGTTCCGTCACGAAAATCTTACCGGGAAAGGCAGATCCCGGTAACCGCCGGCCCCTATTTTCTTCTGAACCGCTTGTATTGTCCGAAGACCACGTAGATACAGGGTTCCACCACCAGGGTGAGCACCGTCGCGACCAGCATTCCCCCTATAACCGTCACCGCCATGGGAACCCAGTTCTCCGACCCCTCGCCAAGCCCCAGGGCCAGGGGGACCATCGCAAGTATCGTAGTGGTGGCAGTCATCATTATGGGACGCATGCGCACGGTGGACGCCTCCACTATCGATTCAACAAGACCCAACCCCCGCTTCCTGAGCTGATTGGCATAGTCCACCATGACTATACCGTTGTTCACCACTATACCGGCCAACATAAGCATACCCACTATCACCATGACCGACAGGGGAGTTGAGGTTACGAACAGGGCCAGCACCACTCCTATGAACGCCAGGGGAAGGGTGAAGATTATTATGAAAGGTTCCAGGAAGGATTCGAACTGGCCTGCCATGACCATGTACACCAGCGCCGCCGCCACCGCTATGGCGATTCCAAGATACATGAATGTCTCTCGCTGATCCTTCATCTGCCCCCCGATCTCATACCTGAAGCCGGTGGTATCCATCTTCTTCAGCCCGGCCATAACGTCGGACGACACGGCGGAGAGGGATCTCCCCGAAACGTCGCATGATATGGTCACCATCCTGGTTTGGTTCTTCCTGGAAATTACGCTCGAGATCATTCTCTGTTCCAGGGTTCCGTACGAAACCAGGGGTCTTCCCAATACCGGAGCGTATTCCAGGTCTTCCCTGGAATCCCTGTACTCCTCCGGCAATCTGACGTTCACGCCGTATTCCTCATCGTGTTCCCTGAATATGCCGGCGTCGATACCCTGAAACGAATACTTGACCTCCATGGCCAAACGGGACTGGTTCAGTCCGAATACCGACATTTCGGTCGGATCGGGAACGAAGGAATACTCCGGGATCAAGTCTTCCATGGAGGTCGTGGGATCCACGACACCCTCCACGGCCGCCATGGTCTCCTTGATCTCTTCCGCCTTGTCGTACAGTCTGTCCAGATCGTCACCGTAGAGGGTTATCTCCATGGCCGAACTGTTGAGCACGTCCATTCCGGCCCGGGTCGTGTACTCCACTCCGGGCATGCCGTCGAGCACTTCCCTTATCCTGTCAAGGTACTCCGACATGGGAGTGCTCCTCTCGCCGGACGGTGTGAGCCTGATTCTCACCATCGCAGCGTGGGAACCGTTGGCCCCGAACAGGGCCAGGATGCCCTCGGCTTCCCCGATCGTGGAAAACACCGCCTGCAGATCCTCGGGAGGTATTATCGCTCTCACCGAGTCTTCCAGCACTCTTACGACGCTGTCGGTGGTACCCAGGCTGGTTCCGACGGGCATGCCGATATCCAGCATGATGAACCCGTCGTCCGACTCCGGGAAGAATTCGGCGGGAAGAGCAGTCATGAGCAACACCGACAGCACGAGAGCGCCGGCGGTGAAAAGCAACACCTTCTTCTTCCTGCGGACGGCCCCGGAAATCAGCCGGTTGTAATTCCTTTCCAGGCGCTCCATAGCTCCCTGCAGCTTCGCGGCGATTCCGCCCGGCCGGTGGACCGGCGCCAGCTTTCCGACCCAGGAAGTCACCAGGGGCACCAAGCTCAGCGCCACGAACAGCGAGACGGCCAAACTGAAGGTGATGGTCAGCACCATCTCCCTGAACAGCTGGCCCGCGAGACCGGGTACGAAAAGAATGGGAAGAAACACCGCAAGCGTGGTGAACGTCGAAGCGGTGATGGCGTTCGATACTTCGACCGCCCCGGTAACGGCGGCTTCTTCAGGACTCCTGCCGGCTTCCCTGTGCCTGAATATGCTTTCCAGGACTACTATGGAATTGTCCACCAGCAATCCTATAGCCAGGGCCAACCCCGCCAGTGATATCATGTTCAACTGAACATCGGCGAAATGCATGACGGCGAAAGTCACGACTATGGATATGGGAATGGACATACCGGTTATCGCGGAACCCCTCCAGGATCTGAGAAAGAACAACAGCACCAGGAAGGCCAACACGCTGGCCTGGATCGCGGTGTTGCCGAGGTTGTTTATCGCCTGTTCTATGAACAGGGATTGATCGAAGAGTATCACCGGGCTGATCAGTTCTCCGTAATCCTCGCGGATCTCGTCCAGTTGCCTTCTTATCCTGGAACACACATTCACGGTGTTGGCATCCGACCTCTTGTTCATATACATGGACACGGACGGTCGACCGTTAAACCTGACGTACTGGAGAAGTTCCGATTCGCCGTCCTCGACGTCGGCAACCTGGCGGAGCAGCACCGGCGTTCCATCTTTCATTCCCACCACGAGCTGCTTTATCTCCCCGACATCGTGGAAAGCCGATTCCACCCTTATGCCTATGTTCATGCCTCCGGCGTCCACCCGCCCGGCGGGAAGGTTGTTGCGCACGGACGAGAGGGCCGCCACCACCTGGGAAATCGTCACACCGGCATTCACCATGGCTTCGGGCCTTATCCTCACGTTCACCTGTCGTTCCCGTCCCCCCATGGTCACCGCCGACCCGACGCCGTCTATCCTGCTGAACAGCGGTTCGATCTCCTCTTCCACCAGCTTACGCAGATCGAAATCATTCAGTACATCGCTGCTGAAACCCACGTACATAACCGGTTGCATGCTGGGATCGATGGGAAACACCAGCGGCTTGCCGGCGTCATCGGGAAGAGCAGCCTCGAACATGTCCAACTGACGCCTTACATCGGTCTCAGCCTGCTCCAGGCTGTGACCCCAGTTGAACTCCGCGGTTACCACGGAGATGCCCTGGCCGGACGTGGACGTCACCTTCTTCACGTTGGAAACCCTGGATACCGCCTGCTCCAGCGGCTCCGTCACCAGGTTCTCCATCTCCTCCGGACCCGCGCCCTCCATGGTGCTCATTATCATTATTATCGGAAGTTCCATCTCGGGATACATGTCCACCCCCAGCTGGGTGAAACCGAAGAATCCGACCCCGATGATGCCTATGAAAAGCATCAGGAAAGCCACCCTACGCTTTACGGACAGTTCGGGAAGCTTCATCTTTCCACCACTTCCACCGGTGTACCGTCCTGGAGGAGCGAGTGACCGGACGTAACCAGGGAATCACCGAAAGAAAGTCCTTCCACCACCTGCACCATTCCTTCGTTGTATATGCCCAGCTTCACGTCCCTGACCACGGCCGTGCCGTCTTCAACCACCACCACCTGGTTTCCGCTCCTGGTGCGCCTCAGGGCCGACTCCGGGACGACCGCGGTATTACCGGCGGTTTCCATGAGCACGACGACCCTGCCGGTCATTCCCGGCCGCAACCTGCCCCGGGTCCCGGTGAATCTCACTTCCACGGGCACTAGCCCGCTAACCGGATCCACCGTCGACGAGGCGGAAATCACCACCCCCGGGAAGGACTCGCCCCCCAGGGAACCCACGGTCATATACGCCGGCAATCCGGTCTCCAGGTGCAGGATGTCCCTTTCGGGCAGCAGTATCCTTGCAACCATCACGGAATCATCGGATATGGAGAGCAGGGGAGAATTGGCGACATGGTTTCCTTCCCTCGCCCATATCCTTCCCACGCGCCCGCTGAAAGGAGCCGTCACCCAGGAATTATCCCTGGCCGTCACGGCCTGCGAATACCCGGCCCTGGCTCCGGCCAACCGGGCCCGGGCCGCTTCGAGAAGCGCCTCGGCGGCTTCCACCTGCTGCAGGCTCACACCACCGGATTCGTAAAGAGACAGGAGACGCAGGTGGTTTTTCTCCGCATTCTCCAGGTCGGCGACCGCAGCGTTCACGGCGGCTGAAGCGCCGGATACGCCGGTACCGGCCTGTTGATCAGTGTTGAGTCTCACCAGCCTCTGACCGGCTGTCACGCTGTCCCCCTGGGAAACCAGTATTTCCTCGATCTTACCCGGACCCATCGCGAAGACCAGTGTTTCATCCCGTCCCTCGACCCGGGCGCCCGCATAGGAAACCCTGGAAATTTCAGAAGGCCGAACCACCTCGACGGTCACGTAGGCCACCCGCTCCGTCCCGGTGTAATCACCACCCCGACATCCCGCAACGACAAGCAGCATTGCCGCAGAAATCAACGACGCCGTAGTCATCGCCAACCGCCTATCAGTCGTCATAGAAATATCCTTCCATGGTTCCCATCGCTCTGGAGAGTTCCGCCTCGGCGATCCTCAGGTCGAAGAGCGCCGCTGCATGGTTCGCCCTGGCGGACGACAGGGCCAGGAAGGCCTGATCCATCTCCAGCCTGGTTATCATTCCCTCTTCGTACGAAACCTTGGCTATCTCGGCCCCTTCCGCCGCCTGTTCCACCGTGGAAGCGGTGGCGTCCACCCGTTCCCGGGCCGCCCGGAGCTTGTTCCAGGCAGCCGCAAGGTTCATGTCCGCTACCTGTTCCATGGAAAAAGCGGATGCAGCAGCCGCGGCCCTGTCGGCCGACGCCGACTTGTAGCCCGATACATCGGAGAAACCGTCGAAAAGCGGCACCTGAAGTATGACTGAGACTGTAAAGTTCCTTTCGTAATCATCTATCCCGAATTCCATGTCATCCCTGGAAGCCTGGTAATTCAACCCGGCGTTGAAAAGGAGTTGTGGGAAGAAGGCGGCCCTCGCCATGTCCACGCCGGCATCAGCAACCGACCTGGTGTACTCCGCCACCCACAGTTCCGGGCTGCGTTCCATCATTACGGCCCTGGCCTCCTCCAAGCTGCCGGGCAGCGTAATTCCCGGGGCGGAAGCGATGTCTCCCTCCAACTCGACCGCCGCAGGGCCGTCGACACCGATCGCCACGGAAAAAGCCTTCATGCCGTCCTCCAGGGCGTTACGCGCATTGACCAGGGCGGGGCCGCGGTTTTCCCACGCCACCCTGCTCTGTATGAGTTCAAACCTGGAAATCAATCCGGCGTCGTACTTCCGCTCTGCTATTCCGTATCCCTCCTCGGCCGTCTCCAGAGCTTCCCGCGAAACATCGACCATTTCCCGGGCCAGGAGCACTCCGTAGAAAGCTTTCACAACCCGGACCACCGCATCCAGTCTGACCGCATCCGCCATCCGCATGGAAAGTTTCTCCGACCTCGACGCAAGCCGGGAAGCCGCGGGACCCACTGCCGTAAACAGGGGCACATCCACGGTGATACCCGCCAGTGAAGCGTACCTCGACCCCATGGGAACGGAACCCACCCCGGGAATCGTGAATTGCTGCACGTCGAAATTCCTGGTGAACACCAATCGTCCATTCATTCTCGGGAGGAACCACAGGTCCGCGTTCCTGCGGTTCCACGTCGTCTTTTCCGCGGAAAGAACGGCCGCCCTCACGTCACCCCTGTGATCCAGGGCGAAATCCACGGCTTCCTCCAGGGTCATCGACCGGGCCGTCCCCGCGGTGAGCAGTATCACCGTCAGCAACAGTATCCTCATCTCACCGCCCCATCCTTTCCGCCGTTCGCTATACCATGGAAGATCATGTCCACCACTTCCACCGGATCCATTTTGTACGCATGCACTCCACCCAGTTTCTTGAGGGTATACGAGACCATCAGAGAATTGAGCATCATCATCACCATCATGCTGTTCACTCCCGGTCTTATCTCCCCTCTCTCCTCCGCCTTATCAAACAGGGGTTTCACAAATTCCACCCTTACGGTGTCGAACTCCTGTTGTATCTCGTCTATGAGCATTCCTATGTTCGGATCCCGCATCATCGATATGAAGGCCCTGGACAGCCTCGGGTGTTCTTCCACGAATTTCATCCTGAAACGTACGTAACGCAAAAGATTTTCACGCAGGCTCAATTCCGGATCGTAAACCTTCATCACCATCGACCGAACCGTGCTCAAAAGGTGTTTCGCGAGGGCCCTGAAGTACCCCTCCTTATTCCCGAAATAGTAGTAGATCATGGGTTTAGTGATGCCTGACCTCTCGGCCAATCCATCCATTGAGATTTCGGAGAAGGTTTTCTCGGAGAGGAGTTCCGTGCCGGATTCCAATAAAACGAGTTTTCTGTCTTTTCTCATAGTCGCCCCAATCGGTTACCTGAAATTTACTTACCGGTAAGTAATTGTCAAGCCCGACCCGGCTTACCGGGAAATTTTTCCCGGAGATGCATTCATCCGGCAGCCATACCCGGGAGGACGACGGGAACAGGTTCCCCGGGATAACTAAGGCGCACGTATCCCGCAATACATCTGCAAGGTTCTCCGCCGGGCGACCGAAGGACCGCCTCCTCTCCGCGAAGAACGGGAAATGGAACGAGGTGCCTTCGTGAAACCGGGGAAAACCCGTTACGGATCCGGCGATTTCGAAGGTGCCTGGAAAGGGTTTTCACCGGGAATGAAGGTATCGGGAAAACCGAAGGTGAACATGATCGATCCCCGGGGTATGAAGCTGGAGGAGGGAGACGCAATCCGTCCTTTCGTCACCGCCGCCCGGAGCAACCGACTTAAAAGCTGTCACGGGGGTACCGGGGGTTCCGGTACGTCATTCCGGCTACACGACCGATCCCATGTTCGTAAAAACCGCTTCCATTCAGCGTCCGGTAACCAGGACGTTGGCTCCCCTGACCCCTCCCCCGCGAAGCGTTGACAGCGCCAGGTTAGCGTCCTCCAGGGGATACACCGAAATCTCCGGTTCCAGGTCGATCTCCCCGGCCAGACGGAGAAAATTCCTTATATCGTTCCTCGTGACGTTGGCGACACTTTTAATCTCTTTCTCCATCCAGATGTGCCTGGCGTAGTCCAGCTTCTCCAGGTAACCCTTGTCCCCGTCCTCCTTTCTTATCGCGTTTATCACCAGTCTGCCGCCTGGGGCCAGGCATCTCATCGCTTCCACCACCGGCTTCCAGGCGGGAGTGGTATCTATGATCGCCCTGAGCATTTCCGGGGGATCGTCCGTGGTGTCCCCGGCCCATGCAGCCCCCAGTTCCAGGGCGAACTCCCTCCCGGCCGGGTTCCTTGAAAACACGTAAACCCCGGTACGGGGATAACGGGCCTTCACCATCTTCAGCACCAGGTGCGCCGATCCGCCGAACCCGGTAAGCCCCAGGGCGTCTCCATCTCTAATACCCGTAAGCCTCAGCGATCTGTAACCTATAGCCCCGGCACAGAGCAGGGGGGCGGCCCGCTCGTCATCCAGCCCCTCGGGCACCCTGAAGGCCGACGACGCCGGTACGGTCATGTATTCGGCGTAACCCCCGTTCACGTCCCTCCCCGTGGCCCTGAAACCGGCGCACAGGTTCTCCAGCCCGTTGAGGCAGTAATCACAGGCGTCGCACGATGAATGGAACCATCCCACGCCGACCCTGGCACCAAGCAGGGAAGGATCCACCCCGTCCCCGCTCCCGACCACCCTGCCCACCACCTCGTGGCCCGGTATCACGGGATAACTCGGCGGCGGCGTACGTCCCTCTATCTCGTCCAGTTCGGTGTGACACACCCCGCACGCCAGTACCTTCAGCAACACCTCACCGGTTCCCGGTACGGGCACCGGTACTTCCTCGAGAACCAGTGGTTCGTCTTCCCTATCCAGATCGTAAACTCCGTGAAGCATCATAGCCTTCACAGCGACCTCCCTTTTCGTGCTCCGATACGCCGATACCGTGGCGGACTCCGCCCGTAAACAATGGAGATTCGCCGCCGCCGATGCAAGGACCGGGTTACGGGGAACTCCGGCGGGCGCGTGTTGAATTCCGGGAATGACGGGAAGAGAATGGTGCCCCCGACACGACTCGAACGTGTGGCCTACGGTTTAGGAAACCGCCGCTCTATCCTACTGAGCTACGGGGGCACCGGGAGGTCAATTATGCAAAGCGGTGATTCACCGGTCAAATCCGGAAAACGACAGGAGGGCCGCCGCATCCCCGTCCGCGAACAGCATGCCCAGGGCCGTGGGCATTATCCGGGAACCCGAAACCGTGACCCTGCCCGCATCCGCCATGAACTCCAGGTAGGCCTCGTCAATCCGGCATCCGGTACCCGACGGAAGTTCCTTCATGTCGAATCCTCCATCGTTTCTCAAACCCAACATCACGATTTCCAGCGCAGCCTGGAAAGCCGTAAGGCTCTCCCCTCCCGCTTCGGGTGACCGCCCGCTTTTCAAAAGGCCGACGTACTCGTTCACCGAGGCCGTGTTCCACGTCCTGCGAAAAACGCCGTCGAAACTATGTGCCGAAGGCCCCAGACCCACGTACGGCAATCGTCTCCAGTAACGGCGGTTGTGCACCGACTTCCGTTCCCCGCAGGCGGCATAGTTGGAAACTTCGTAATGCACGTAACCCGCATCCGTCAGAAGCTCGTGCGCAATGAAGTACATCCCGTCGAACCCATCCCCGCAACCGTCCCGCCATTCGGGAAAACGCCTCCACATCTTAGTTCCCTCCTCCAGGGTCAGTTCGTAACAGGAAACGTGTTCCGGACCCAGTTCGATCACCGCCGACAGGTCATCTTCCCACGATTCCGGGGTCTGCCCGGGAACACCGTAGATGAGGTCCACCGAGATGTTGTCGAAACCTGCCTCCCGCGCCTGACGGAAACAGTCCGCCGCCCGCCCGGAATCGTGAATCCTTCCCAGTGTCAGGAGTACATCGTCGTGCAAGGATTGCATTCCCAGGCTCAACCTGTCGAACCCGGCCCTCTTCAACGTTTTCATGTATCCGGGTCCCGCGGTACCCGGGTTCACTTCCATCGTGACCTCGGATGGATCCCCCGGATCGGCCAGGGAAGCGATCCGGCCCAGGAAGGCCTCCCAAAAAGTCGCCGGAAGAAGCGACGGGGTCCCCCCGCCTACGTAAACCGTCGTAATTCCGAACCCTTCAAGACGGAGATCCGCCTCCGCCGTCAAAGCGTCCATGTACCCTTCCGGATCACCGCCGAAAACCGGCACCGAGTAAAAACCGCAGTAGGGACACTTCGAAACGCAAAACGGAACATGTACGTAGAGACCCTTGGAAACGGCGCTTTCAGTTCTACAAATCGTAATTTCCGAACCTCGTCATTTCCGGGACGCAAGCGTCGTGATCATCGGAAAAGTCGCATACCCCATACCCGGGCTTGGCCGCACGCCCGGGTATCGTGCGATCCGAACCCGCGGCGCCGGTCGTCAATGTTCCGCATCACGAAGTTTATCGTCGGTTTCCCGGTTCTCATCCACTCCGTCGCAGCCGATACCCAGTCTTACCAGGAGTTCCAGGAGCGGACGGTAGTGACTGCCTTTCCAGTAAACCTTGCCGCACTCTTCACACTCGCTGAACTCATCGTAATACTTTTTAGTCAACGGTTCAAGCTTTTTCGCAACGTGAGCCTTGTCTACCCGACGAAGCCGGGACCCACATCCCGGACACCTCGTAAACGGTTTCACCGAATTCCGGAGATTCAACCGGTCCAGAATCTCCCCGGCCTGTTCTTCCGGATTCAGGCTGTGCACGAAGCAACCGTGGACCACGACGCTTCTCTTGAGGAGCATGGTATCCCTCGTGAGCAGGATACGATGCTCCTCGGCGGATATGCGTGCCAGTTCGTTATCGGGAACATCGCCGGGAAAACGGGCGTCGAATCCCAGTAATCTCAGGATCAGGGCCAGCTTGCCCAGATGTACGTCCAGGACGAACCGGGTTTTCCAGGACGGTTCCGGACGCAACCTGACCGGAGATCTGACGTCAAGATTCCCGAAGACCGGGTATACGGCTATCCTGTCACCATCTTCCACCGTGGCGTCCAACCCTGCGAAAACCCCGTTTTTCAGGATCAGCCCGATCTCCGTATGGGGTATCCCTGCAGATTCTATCAGGTGTTTCATGGAATATCCACCGTTCAGCGGATAATGGAAGTCCCTCTGCCTTGACCTCCCGGGAAGGAAATCGTTCAGTTCCGCATACGCTCTCATCGTAACGGTTCCGGGACCGGATCCCGGGGTACCGCGCTCCCCGGAGCCGCCGGATCCGGTTTCAGTCATCACGCTTCAGAACCGCTAGAAAAGCTTTCTGCGGAATGGCAACGCTGCCGACCATCTTCATCCGTTTTTTCCCGGCTTTCTGCTTCTCAAGCAGTTTCCGTTTCCTGGTGATGTCACCGCCGTAGCATTTGGCCGTCACATCCTTGCGCAGGGCGGTTATGGTCTCTCTCGAAATTACCTGCCCGCCGATGGCGCCCTGGATAGGTATTTTGAACTGTTGACGCGGAATCTCCGCCTTCAGGTTCTTGCATGCGTTGAGGGCCCATTGCCTGGCCCTGTCCCTGTGAACCAACATCGACAGCGCCTCCACCTTCTCGTGGTTGACCAAGATATCCACTTTGACCAGGTCGGACGACCGGTAACCCACCATTTCGTAATCGAAGGAACCGTAGCCCTGAGTCACGGACTTGAGCTTGTCGTAGAAGTCGTACACCACCTCGCTAAGAGGCATATCGGCGGTAACCTCCACCCTCTTCCGGCCCACGTACATGCTCTTGTAGTTCTCTCCCCTCCTGTCCAGTATGAGCTTGGCCACCTGACCGATGTACCTGTCGGGCATGATTATAGATGCTTTTATGTAGGGTTCCTCAGTGAGACTGATGGTGGAGGGGTCCGGGTAATCCACCGGGTTGTCCACCATAAGAACGGTTCCATCGGTAAGCGTTATCCTGTACCTCACCGTAGGAGCGGTGAGTACCAGGGAAAGGTCGAACTCCCTCTCCAGCCTCTCCTGTACCACTTCCAGGTGCAACAGGCCCAGGAATCCGCACCGGAAACCGAACCCGATACCGGGAGATGAAACCTTTTCGAAAACCAGGGAGGCATCGTTCAGCCTGAGTTTCTCCAGGGCGGCCGAAAGGTCCTCGTAATCTTCGGAGGACACGGGATATATGGAGGAAAACACCACGGGTTTCACCTCTTCGTAGCCTTCCAGGGGTTCCCCGGCCGGCTCGTCCGCCATGGTGACGGTATCACCGGACCGAACATCGGCCACCGTCTTTATCCCGGCCACCAGGTAACCCACCTGTCCCGCGGCAAGGCTCCGGCACGGTTCCCTCTTCAGGCCGAACCGCCCCACTTCCTCGATGGAGTATCGGCTTCCCGACGCCATCAGCATGATGTCGTCGCCCCGGGATACACTGCCTTCCACTACCCTCACGTAAACGACCACCCCCCTGTACGGATCATACATGCTGTCGAAAACCCTGGCTCTCAGGGGAAGGTGCGCATCACCCGGGGGAGGCGGAATCTTTTCGACTATCGCTTCCAGGAGATCGGGTATGCCCTCGCCGGTCTTGGCGGAGATACACACGGTATCGTCCACGTCCAGCCCCAGTTCTCCCTCGATTTCGCCCATTACCTCCAGTATGTTCGCCGAAGGCAGGTCTATCTTGTTTATGACCGGGATCACCACCAGATTCTGTTCCATGGCCTTGTAGAGGTTGGCCACCGTCTGGGCCTCCACTCCCTGCGCGGCGTCTATCACCAGCAGGGCTCCCTCGCATGACGCCAGCGCCCTGGAAACTTCGTAGGAAAAATCGACGTGACCCGGAGTGTCTATGAGATTCAACTCGTATACCCGGCCGTTCCCGGCGGGATACCGCATGGACACCGCCGTGCTCTTTATGGTTATGCCCCGTTCCCGCTCTATATCCATCGTATCCAGCATCAAGTCGTGAAATTCCCTGTCGGTCACCGTTCCGGTGACCTGAAGGAGCCGGTCCGCCAGGGTGGACTTTCCGTGATCGATGTGCGCGATGATGCAGAAGTTCCTTATGTTTTCCTGCAATTCTCCTCCTCCGCGGAAAGGAATAATATATGTCTCCCCACCGGGTACCGGTCGGAATGGCGGCTCCGGTCAAGGGTCCGGAAAAGAAACGGGCCGGCGGTTCCTCCGGGAACCACGGCGACCGGTAACCCCGGACAGTACCGTAACACGGAAAACGAGACCCGGCACGATTTCCCCGCGCGGGGGCCGGTCTAATCCAGAACGGTGACCATCCTTCCCAGGATTCGTCCGTCCTTCTCCGCGGTAATCAGGTATACCCCGGATGTCACGGGAAGGCTTCCTTCGACGGTATCCCACGTGACGATTCCCGGCGCATTCACGTGGGTTTCCCACAGAAGTCTTCCGGACAGGTCGTGAACCGACACATGGGCCCCGTGACCCTCGAATCCCAGCATGAAGGACACGGGGGCTCCTTCCCGGGCCGGGTTGGGAAAAGGAGCCGACATGGAGAAGGGAACCGGTGGAATCGGAACCGCCATCACGGTGCGCATTACTTTGAGAGCCGGATCCATGAATGCCGAGAAGGACAACAGGCTCTGGAATGTTCGGTCGTAATCTCCGGCTATGTAAGGTACTCTCAAGTCCCTGGCCGTCGAGAAGGCCTGGCCGAGCGAGTGTGCCTGGTACCTGAAGACCTGCCGGGCCAGGTCTATGCACATCCACTCGCTCGGACCCAGCGAAGGCCAGTGGCCTTCCCAGCCGTAACTCACATTGAACATGACGGCGACCCCTCCTCCGTCGGGATTATGGAGGAGCCCCTCGGCGCAGCTCGCATGATTCGGGTAGTTACCGGGATGACAGGCTATACTGGTATGAATGCCCACCTTGTTTCCGTTGTCCAGAGTATCCCCGGCTATCCGGGTGGTCATCATGGCCAGGGGCGGCTTGCTCCACCACACCCCGGTATTGGTGCCGTGACCGGCGTAGTGGTTCCAGGCGCTTCCCCGCCTTATGGCCGAAATGTGCTCGGTGAATCCGCCTCCCGGGAGTTTCTCGTAAAACTTATGCACCTTCCAGTACAATGGGAACGCGGCGGCTATGGAATCGCAACCCTTGTCGGAGGTGTAACCTATCTCTTCAAAGAGAACCGCCCCGCAAAGAACGGCCTTGTTTCTCCAGTCACCCGGCGTCGGCGATTGCTGGTAAGCCAGGTTCTTGGCCACGAACACTTCCGCTTCCTCTTCGGTCGAGAAAAGCGCTCTTCCCAGCAGGACGTCCGCGTACAGGTCCAGATTGTCTCCAGGTTGGCCGTACTTTCCGTCGCCGTCGCCATCCCACGTGCCGTCCAGATCCGCGAAGTACAGATCCACCGGCGCCGTGTCGGCATATCCTTCGCAGTAGAGGTCCACCATGCGCACCGGCACCAGGGTTTCGTCCCCGGCCAGCAGTACGAAGATCGTTCCGTGGTTCAGGTACCTGTCCTTTATGAAGTTCCTCAATTTTTCCGCATCGTCGCCCCCCGGGAAGGAGGAAAGTATGTCCCGGACGGTGGCGATTTCGACGGAGAGTCCTTTCTCCTCGTGTAACGCGGCCAGTGGATCCAGTTCATCGACGTAAGCGCTGTCGCATATCAGCAGGTACTCCGAGTCGCCTCCCCGGGGCAGGTCTTTCGAAGCCGGGTAATCAACGCCGGCCAGCCTGGAAGCCCTGACCATAGCGATCTCGGCCTGCGCCGGCGTCAATTCCGTTCCGGATGTCGGGCTCCACGACACCTGCAACTCCATTTCGGTCACCATCGCCAGGAAACCCGTGGCCGGCACGTATTCCCAGGGTTGGACCAGGCAGGAAACCACCGAAACGCCCGCCAGGTTGCCGTGATGGAAAGAAATCACCGGGTCACCGGGCCACGGCGAAGACATGGAATATATCTCCGGGTCTTCGACCGGAATCACGGAATCGGCGCAACCCACCGGCCTAGCTACGGAAGCGGGGAGCAGGCGTAACCCGCGGGGCACCAGCTCCACTTTTTCAAGGATCCTGGATTCAACGGCGACATCTTCGACACCGCCCGGCAACAGGAACACCACGGGCACGGCGGGAAGCAGCGGGGCGCCCGGCGGAGCCTTGAGTTCGAACCCCTCCGGTTCGAACACGGCCCATCCGTTCACCAGCGAAAAATCCGGCGTAACCGGATCGAACCCGATTCTCCGCACCAAGGTATCCCCGTAAGAGACCGCCGCCGAAATCACGGCAAGTATCGCTGCAGCCGCGCAGGTTCTCATACGACTTGCTCCTTGTATTCTTTCCTCGTGAATATATTACAAGTTCGTTCAACCCGTTTCACCGTTACCCGTAATGATCCGAAAGGTGACTAATTGAAAACCAGGAATTTCAGGGTCGTGCCCAAGATACCGGAAAAGCTGGAAGCGTTGAAGAAGATAGCCTACAATATCTGGTGGACCTGGAACAACCAGGCCGTCGATCTCTTCCGATGGATAGACTCCGAACTTTGGGAAACCTGCTGCCACAATCCGGTTAAACTCCTGGGGCACGTCAGCCAGGAACGCCTGGAGGAACTCGCCGGCGACGCCGCCTATCTTTCACTCCTTGAAAGAACCATGGAGAGCCTGGAGGACTACCTGGAACGAAGCACCTGGTTCGACTCCCGGAGGAAACGGTACGGCCTGGAGAAGGAGGACTTTCTACTGGCCACCTTCTCGGCGGAGTTCGGATTGCACGAGAGCATCCCCGTCTATTCCGGCGGACTGGGCATCCTGGCCGGAGACACCCTGAAGAGCTGCAGTGAACTCGGCCTTCCCGCCGTGGGCGTTTCCCTGCTGTACAGGTACGGTTACTTCAGCCAGTACCTGAGCAGCGACGGATGGCAGCAGGAGAGGTATTTTGTAAACGACTATTCCAACATGCCGGTGAACCCCGTTTACAACGGAAACGGCGAATACGTGACCGTGGAAATCCCCCTGGCCGACAGGATCGTCAAGGCCTCCGTCTGGGAGGTGAAAGTAGGCAGGGTCTCCCTCTTCCTCCTGGATACCAATCTTCCCGGGAACGCAACCGAAGACAGGGAAATAACGGGGCAGTTGTACGGCGGTGATCGGGAGATGCGTATAAAACAGGAAATAATACTGGGAATAGGCGGATTGAAAATACTGGACGCGATGGGTATGCGACCCACGGTGAGACATATCAACGAAGGACATTCCGCATTCCTGATAATCGAGAGGATCAGGCAACTGATGGAGGAGGGCCTGTCCTTTCCGGAGGCCAGGGAGATGACCGTGGCCGGAAACGTCTTCACCACCCACACCCCGGTACCCGCGGGCAACGAGGAATTTCTTCCCGACCTGGTTGCGAAATACCTGGCCCCCTTGATCCGGGCCATAGGCCTGTCCCGCGAGGAGTTCCTGGCTTTCGGCAAATACAACGACAACCCGAACTTTTCCATGACGGTATTCGGTCTGCGTCTTTCCAGGTACAGAAACGGCGTCAGCAAGCTTCACGGAGAGATCTCAAGGGAAATATGGAAGGATGTCTGGCCCGGTCTTCCGGCGGTCGATACGCCCATAGATCACGTTACGAACGGAATACACCCGGAAACATGGATATCCGACGAGATGGACAAGCTCCTGGGCAGGTACGTGGGACCCAGGTGGTCCGGCAACGGCACCGACTCCTCCGACTGGGAAAAGGTGGAAAAGATTCCGGATTCGGAACTCTGGCCGGCGCACACCAGAATGCGGGAAAGGCTCGTTTCGTGGGCCAGGGAGAAATGGCGGAAGCAGGTGACCCGCATGGGACTCTTCAAACCCTGTCTGGAAGAGGCGCCCATACTGGATCCGGATATCCTGACCATAGGCGCGGCCAGGAGATTTGCCACCTACAAGAGGGCCACCCTGCTGCTCCGGGACAGGGAGAGGCTCTCCAAGCTGGTGAACCACCCCACCCGTCCGGTACAGTTCATAATGGCCGGAAAGGCCCATCCGCACGACTCGGCGGGCAAGGAAATGATAAGGGAAATAGTCCACCTGTGCCTGGAAGACGAGTTCTACGGGAAAGTGATATTCCTGGAGGACTATGACATGAACATGGCCAAGCACCTGATCCGGGGTGTGGACGTCTGGCTGAACACCCCCAGGCTTCCCATGGAGGCTTGCGGAACCAGCGGAATGAAGGCCTGTTTCAACGGGGTGCTCCATTGCAGCGTACCCGACGGATGGTGGGCGGAAGCCTACCGTCCGGGCATGGGTTGGTCGATAGGTTCGGGAGAAAAATACGACGATCCCCTTCTGCAGGATCGCCTGGAGGCCAAGGCCCTTTACGATATCATCGAGAACCGGATCGTCCCTTTGTTCTACGAAAGGAACGGGAACGATATCCCTTTCAACTGGCTGAAAATGGCTAGGGCATCCATGCGAACCGTCTGTCCCGTTTTCAGCAGTAACAGAATGCTCGCCGAGTACGTCGAGAAGTTTTACGTACCGGCATGCAGGTACTCCGCCAGGCTGGCCGCCGACGGTTACGGCGGAGCCAGGGAACTGGCGGCCTGGATGGAAAAGATGAGGAACAGCTGGAACTCGGTGCGAATCAGGATGGTCGATTCCAGGATAAGCGACGATACATGCTCGGTGGGAGATCTCATACCCGTAACCGTAGGTGTCGAGGCCCCGGGGCTGGAACCGGACGACCTGCTGGTGGAAGTTCTGTACGGCAGGATGGAACCCGACGACCGGATCACCCACCGCAAGTCGACGCGGCTGGAGTACCGGGGCGAGGAAAACGGCCTGATGCTTTTCAGCGGCTCCTTCCATTGCGACCACTCGGGAATGCAGGGATTCACGGTGAGGATCCTGCCTCACCACAGGATATTCGGACGCATAATAGAGCCCGGCATGGTCTGCTGGTGGGAATGACAAGACTTCGCCCCTTCAAGCCCATGAAGAAAATCTCCGTTGAATGTCACATCGTTGCGGTCCGTATGAACCTCGAACGGGAGGATCACCGGACCGGCCGTCGACATCCCACCTGTCAAGCCGGAGGATATGTATTATCGTCATCAGGTAGGAGCGCCGGCCATGGGGAGCCGCACTCACGTAACCGATTCGCCGGAATGACCGGGATGACGTATATGTTAATATAAATATGGTCTTATTGGTAATTAGTAAATTTATGGAGGAGAATAATGACTGGAAGAAATAAGCAACAAACATCC
>Ga0256835_1000064_pt1 | contig 87478 bp, 78 predicted proteins | sample PIR30metaG_FD_185972 | JGI IMG/M metagenome (GOLD analysis project Ga0256835, IMG submission 185972) | Hydrothermal vent microbial communities from East Pacific Rise, Pacific Ocean - PIR-30 | ecosystem: Environmental > Aquatic > Marine > Hydrothermal vents | place: Pacific Ocean: East Pacific...
AAGTTCAAAGGCGGTGGCTCCCTTCCAGAAGGGATTTTCTATGCTGCGGGAAATTTCCTTTGCCCTTTCCCGAAGCCCTGCCTCCGCCATGGTCCTGGCGATCTCCTTCAGGGCCCAGAAGCGGAAGGCCTTGGTCTCAATTTCCCTGACCGCTAAGAGAATTTTCTCCGAAGACCCCTCGTCAAGAAGACCGGCATCCTTTAAAACCTCCGCTGCCTTCACCAAGATTTTAACCCTCTCCGGGTCAAAAAGCATGGCCCTCTGGAAGTCAAGGACTTCTTCCAGTACCTCCGCCATTCTCTCCCCGGCGGCCTCCATCAGGGAAAGCACATAGGGGGTTCTTACGAAGTCATCGGAGCAACGCCTCAGGTAGGAAAGGGCCCGGGAGAAAACTTCCTTATCCCAGCCCTGGGAAAGGAGTTTCCATGAGGAGGCAGCGTAAAGTCTGCAGGGGTTCAGAGCGTATGGAATGTAGTTCTTTCTGAGGTATCGGAGGTATCTTTCCGTTCCCTGGGGTTCCTCCAGGCCCAGAATCCTCCTTACGGCGGCGGCATCGGGGCCTTCCCCGTCTAAGTATCCCGCCATATCCATCGCCCTCTCCTTTACCGGCTCCCCCCTCAAAGCCAGGTAGAGAAGAATCCTGGCCTGGGTCTCGGCGGGGAAGAGGGAAAGGGAAGCGAGGATTTCTTCTGAGGAAAGGCTCTCCAGGTTATCAAGAACGGCCCGGGCCTTTTTCTCGGTCTCCCCGTAGAATTTGAGGGCTGCCTCCAGGGCATCGGGGCCGGTCCCCTCTATTATATGTCGGGCAAATTTTTCCTTCATTGAAATATTTTACCACGGGGGAAATCAGGGGAGGAAGCGAAGGTTAAAGGCGGTATTTAGCCTTCCCCTCACGAAGGCGTCCCTGAAGGGCTCAAAGGGAAGCCTCCTTTTGGTTATCCAGTGTAGGATTCCAGCCCCCCTCTTTTCCCCCACCAGTTCAAACCTCAGGATCCTGCCGTCCTTGAGGAGAACCCTCTTTATTCCACCTTTCCCCTCTATGTAAATCTCCTCGTCCGGCTCCTCCTCCCCTTCCATGGCCCCCTCGGAAATGAGGGGCAGGCCGAAGTGATGGAGGCTGTTCATATTCAACCCTCCGGGGTAGACCACCCTTTCCCCCAGGAGGTTGGCGGCCATCACCCTGGCCTGGGCCACCGCCTCCGGGTAAATGGCGTGGGGATAGGTGTTTCCGGTGACCAGATCCCTGACCTCCGCCACATCTCCCCCGGCGTATACATCAGGACCCGCCTCTAAGTATTCGTTGACCTTCACTCCCCTTCCCAGGGGAAGGCCGGAGTCCCTGAGGAACTCCACATTGGGCTTTACCCCGGTGGCGGCCACGAAGAGGTCTCCCTTTACGATCTCTCCGCTTTCAAGGACCAGTTCTTCGGCCCTTTCCCTGCCCCTGAGGAGGACCGCCTTGGAGTTCAGTTTGAGTTTTACCCCTCTTTTCAATACCTCTTCCTGGAGGGGATGGGCTATTTTTTCGTCCACCATCCTGGGAAGGATCCGGTTCATCATCTCCACCACGGTAACCTCAAGGCCCGCTTCCTGCAGGGTCAGGGCTATCTCCATGCCTATAAAGCCAGCCCCTATGACCACCGCCCTTTCAGCCCCCCTCTCAAGTTCCTTAAGCAGCCGGTCCACGGCGGAAAGGGACTTGAAGTTGTAGAACTTATCCCCTTCCCCCTGGCACTGGCAACGGACAGGAATCCACATCCGGGCTCCGGTGGCAATGGCCAGTTTGTCGTAGGAAAATTCCTCTCCCTCTCGGGTGTAAACCCTTTTTCTTTCCAGATCCAGACCGGAGATTTCCTTGAACAGGAGGTTTACCCCGGCCTTTTCCGCAAAATCTTCCCCCTTCCAGAAAACCGTTCTGTCCTTTCCCCGGCTTTTCAGGTATTCGGCAAGGACCGGAGGGGAATAGGGAGGATAGGGCTCTGCGGTAAACATCAGGATCTCCCCCTCAAAACCCATCTCCCGGAGGGTCTCCGCCACGGTGACCCCCGCCGGTCCTGCCCCGGCTATCAAAATTTTCATTCTCGCCTCCTTCAGGAGTTTCTGAGAAGCGCCTCCTTGAGTTTTAAGGCCTCCAGGACATAGGGCGTGGGGTTTTCAAGGAGGGGGGTAACATCGGGCTCGGTCCTCAAAACCTCCTCGTCGTAGGGTAGATAAAATATCTCTTCAAAGGCCTCCAGACTTTCACCGCCCAAACGCTGGATTTTCTGGCGGTCCTCCTCCCTCCTTACCTTGTTCACCGCAAGGTAAATGTGGGGAATCCCCAACTGGGAGGCCAGTTTGGCCGAATGAAGGGCCACCTGCAGGGCGTTGAAGGTGGGCTCCGTTATTATCACCGCCTGGGAAAAGCCCTGGGCCAGGGCCCTTCCGAAGTGCTCCACCCCGGCCTGGGTGTCCATGAGTATCACCTCCCCATCCCTGAGGCTTATGTAGCGAACTATGGCATCCAGCAGGGCGTTTTCCGGGCAGAGGCAACCGGTGGCTGCCTGGACCACGCTTCCCATAACCAAGAGGTTTATCCCGTCGTCGGTGCGGAGGCCGAACCTCTCCACCACATCGGTTACATCCGGATTCAGGGTAAGCATAACCCCCCAGGCTTCCCCGGGTCTTGCCCCGGTTTTTTCTTCCACATAATCCAGATTCCTGGATATCGGGATTATTTCCACCTCCGGGGGTATCCCCAGGGCGTAGGGAAGGTTTATCTGCGGGTCCTCGTCCACCGCCAGAACATTTAAACCTTCCCTGTTCAAAAGTTTTGCCAGAAGGGCGGTGAGGGTGGTTTTCCCCGCACCGCCCTTTCCGGTTATAACCACTCTAAAGCCCCTGTCCTCCTTTCCACTTACTTGGCCCTTTATCTTCTCCGCGGCCTCAAAGAGGGCTTTTCTTCTGGGGCTGTCCTTTCCCATCAGATTCCCAGGGCCTTCCTCTTTTTCTCAATGTGGGCCTCTATGATGTCTGCGGCCTTCACCGGGTCGGGTTCCACGGCGAATTTTCCACCCACCACTCCTTCCACCCCTTCGGTAAGAAGTTTGGTAACATTGGGACTTCCGAGAATCTTGGGGGGAAGGCCCAGGACGGTGAAGACTCCGGAAGCCACGAAGTAGGCTCCTATGGATATGGCCTTCTGGGAATACCATTCGGGAGCGGCGCCGGCAACGGGAAGGTCGCTTATGGCAACCCCCATCTCCTTGGCTATGTCTGCCAGCAGAACCAGTATCCTGGAGCAGTCCACGCAGGAGCCCATGTGGAGGACCGGAGGAATCCCTAAGGAGCGGACGACGCTGGCAAGGTCTTCCCCGGCCAAGTCAGCGGCCTCGGGAAGGAGAAGTCCGGCTTTACCGCTGGCTATGGCGGCGCATCCGGTCTCCACCACCAATATGTTCCTCTTGATGAGTTCCTTGGCCAGGGTTACATGTCCGTAGTCCTGCTTGACCTTGGGATTATTGCATCCCACTATTCCCACGGCTCCCTTTATCTTTCCCGAGGCTATGGCCTCTATGAGGGGCTTGAAACTCCCCCCTAAGGCCTGTTTTATGACCTCGTAGGAAAAGCCCGCCATCATCTTTATGGGCTTGCTGGGGATTTTCACCCTGTCGGGATTTCGGTTGGGGAAGTTGTCTATGGCCAGTTTTATTATCTCCCTGGCGGTATCCAGGGCGGTTTCCGGATGGAATTCCATGTGGACGGCTCCGGGAACCTTGGCCTTTTCAGAGGTGGAGATTATTTTAGTGTGGTAACACCCGGCGGTAAAGGTTATGGATGGAAAGATGCACTGGTAGTCAATTATCATGGCCTCCACGGCTCCCGTGGCAATGGCCAGTTCCTGGTTGAGCATGTTTCCGGCGATGGGAACTCCCTGGCGCATGAGTATCTCGTTTCCGGTGCAGCACATACCCGCCAGGTTTATCCCTGCGGCACCCTTGCTCCTGGCGTATTCCACCAGGGACGGGTCAGAGGCCGCCTTCACTATCATCATGGAAAGCACTGGGTTGTGTCCGTGGAGGATGATGTTCACCATGTCCTTCTTCAAAACTCCTAAGTTAACATAGGCCTCCACGGGCTTGGGGGTTCCGAAGAGAACATCGGAAATCTCCGTGGCCATCATGGAGCCTCCCCAGCCGTCGGAAAGGGAGGTCCTCAGGGCGTGAAGAAGGATGTTCACATAATCGGCGTCCACCCCCATGTGAACCCTGTGGGCCGCTTCCACTATCTCCCTGTCCACGGATCTGGGCACAATACCGACCTTTTTCCATGTTTCTCTGGTCTTTTCCGGGGGACGGGTCTCTGCGAACTGTATCCTGTTCTTGATGGTCCCGAACTCCTCTAACATGGCTAAGGCAAGGTCCCTGGCTATCTCCTCCTTGGACCTTCCGTCGGTGGCTATCCCGTATTCCCCGGCCAGGTGCTTCAATTTTTCCACATCAAGTATTTCGTATCCCTGGGACTTTCCTTCGGCGGTCTTTAAAAGGACCTCAACTATTTCCCTCCCGTGGTCGGAGTGGGCGGCGGCTCCCACCAGGAGGTCGTCCAATAGGTTCCTGGCCACGATGGTGTCGGCGGTGGCTCCACACACTCCCCTCTTGGGACCCTCGTCCTCAAAGGGGGCGATCCTACAAGGTCCCATGGCACACCTGTTACAGCAGACTCCCAACTGGCCGAAGCCGCACTGGGGCTGCTGGGCTTCCAGGCGGTCCCAGGCGGTCTCCACCCCCTCGCTTATGGCCTTTTCAAGAATCTCTTTGGCCGCCTCGTCAATGGTCCTCATGTCCACGATTTCCTTGACAATCTTAACATCCATTTTTCCCTCCTTAGCCTAAGGGGCCCAGGTGGGCCACCTTCTTCATGATTTCCCGAAAGGTGACAATACTTTCGGGAAGTTCGGGTGCCTCCTCCCCCTGAAGGGCCATGGTGGTCCTCAGGGTGAAGTCCCTTCGGGACGACCTTATGATGTCGTTGACCTCGCCGAAAACCAAGGCTCCGGTCTTGCAGGCTTCCACGCAGGCGGGCTCCTTCCCATCCCGCTGGCGGTCAACGCAGTGGTCGCACTTGTAGTTTACGGTCTTAAGGAATTTGATGTGCCACACCTTTCTGAAGGAAATGATGTCAAAGGGGCAAACCATGGCGCACATGGCGCAGGCTATGCATTTGTCGTAATTAACCAGGACGGACCCGGTTTCCTCGTCCCGGTAGAGGGCTCCTGTGGGACAGACCTCCATACACGGGGCAGGCTCACAGTGGCGGCACTTGTTGGGGAAGGTTAAAAAATCCACCCCGGGCTCCACATGGATCCTGGGGGCTGGTCTGGGATCTTCAAAGAAGGCTCCGAAGAGGTCCTTGCTCCGGGAGTGCTCCACAGCGCAGGCTATTTCGCAATGACGGCACCCGATGCATCTTTCAGGGCGGACAAATACCGTCTTCATTTTATACCTCCTTCTGTTGTGAATTTTAGAACAAGCCCCGGGGGAATTCCACCGATCCCAGAAAAACTTTATTACGGAAACAAAATTCTTCACATTATACTTTTTCTCAAATCAAAACCAGGTTAGAATAAGAAAATGAAAAGACTATCTCTTCTCCTGATGATAACGGCGGCCCTCTGGGGAAACAGGGCCTTTCCCGGAGCCGAGGGCTGGGGTGCCGAAGCCCGGGGTGGAAGGGGTGGAAGGGTTGTGGAGGTTACCAACCTCAGGGAATGGGGACCTGGAAGCCTCCGATGGGCCCTGGAGGACCTTAAGGGCCCCAGGACCGTGGTCTTCAGGGTAAGCGGAACCATAACCATCCACTACCCCATAAGGATAACCTCGCCCTACATTACCGTGGCGGGGCAGACTTCTCCAGGGGGAATTACCATCCGGGGGGAAAGGATGGACTACACCCTCCTGGAGGTGGCCACCCACGATGTGATAATAAGATACATCCGCCTGAGGCCTGGAATCTCCGCCCCGGACTGCGCCGCCCTGAGGATTCTGAACTTTACCGACTCCTCCCCGGTCTACAATGTGATAGTTGACCACTGCTCCATTTCCTGGAACACCGACGAAGGGGTGGACCTTTGGGGCTGGAGGGCCAAAATATGGAACATAACCGTTCAGCACTGCCTGATGGCCGAAGGCCTACAGGGCCATTCCACGGCGGTGCTCACCGGAGGGAATTCCTCCTACGAAGCCTCCCTCATAGAAAGGGTGGACTTCCACCACAACCTCATAATGAACATGAGCCACCGCCTTCCGCTGGTAAAAACCCCCTCTTTCCGCTTCATCAACAACATAGTTTACAACTGGTTCTTCTACGCCACCCAGATAATAGGGGGGGTCAAAATGGACATAATCTCCAACCTTTACCGGCGGGGTCCCCTCTACGGACAACGGTTTTCCTCCCACGCCGTTCAGGCCGCCCCGGCCTACGGAACCGATGCCGTGGACGGCACTCCCTCCATTTACATAGAAGGAAATTCGGGACCATATAACCCCCATCCGGAAAAGGACAACTGGAAGATGGTTTATCAGGTAAGCGGGGAAAACGGAGGGGAACTTCGCCCGGCCCCCTTAAACTTCAGGAGGTCAACCCCCCTCCCCGCCGCAAAATATCCCATATCGGTCAATTCCCTTGAAGAACTTGAAGAAATCCTTTTAAAGGAAGCCGGGGCCTCGGCCAGATTGAACAAATACGGAGAATTGGTAAATTTCAGGGACGCCGTGGACCGCCGCCTCGTGAAGGAATACCGGGAAAGACGGGGAAAGATCCCCAGAACCGAAGCGGAGGTGGGCGGATATCCGGAAATTCCCCACTTCCAGCCTTATCCCGACGGGGACCACGACGGAATGTCCGACCTGTGGGAATCCCTGGTGGGCCTTGATCCCCGGGACCCCTCCGACGCCAACCTATACACCCTGAGCAAGGACTACACGAATCTGGAACTCTTCCTCAGCGGAAAATCCCACGAACTTCTCCGGAAAAAATTCCGTCGCTTTCACTGAAGGAGGTTCTTCACCTCGTAAACCTGCCTTAAAACTTCCTGCCAGTTGGCCTCTCCCCTCTCCACCCTGTCCATAACCTCCTCAAGGCGTCGGGTGAGTTCCTCGCTGATGTATTCCGGGTACCTTTCCCTGAGGAAGGAGTAAACCTGCCTTCCCCGGGGGGTGGGTTTCAGTTTGCCCCTCACCTCCCGGACATAACCCCTTTCCAGAAGGGTCTGTATTATGTGGGCATAGGTGGAGGGTCTCCCCAGCCCCCTCCTCTTCATCTCCGCCACCAGGGAACCCTGGGTAAAGAGGGGTTTTAGTGGAATCAGCCTTACCTTCACGCCGGTAATTTCGGCATGGGGAGGAAAGGTTTTCACCGAGGGAATCAGACGGTTAAACCCATCCTGCAAAATCTCCAGGTTTACCTCCTGGCATCGGGAGAAAAAGGAGGCCTCCAGGCAAAGGCGGGCCTTCTTCACCTTAACCGGCCTCATCTGGGAGGCCATGAACCTCCTGAAAATCAAAGCGTAGAGGCGGATGGCGCCGGATGCGTCGGAAAACTGGACCACCCCTGACCAGACCATGGCGGAGAATTCCTCCGGAGTAAGGGCTCTGGTGGGCCTTATGCACTCGTGGGCCCCTCCGTGCCCCCATGTGCGGGGGTGGAAATATTCCTCGCCGAAGGTCTCCACTATGTAGGGCTTCGCCACGGAGAACTTTCCGGCCTCCGAAACCCTGGTGGAATCGGTCCGGTGATAGGTTATGAATCCCTTTTCAAAGAGTTCTTGAAGGAGGTTCATGGTCTTGCGGGCGGAAAATTTAAGTTTCGCCCCGGCCTCCTCCAGGACGGCGTCGGTGGAAAAGGGAGGGGGAGGCGAAACTTCCTCTTCCCCCTGCTCCTCCAAACGGAATTCAACCTCCTTCCAGTTCTTCTGAATTCTTCTGGCCAGGGCCAAATTCTCCTCCTCAAACCTCAGGGAAAATTCCCCGAACTCAACCTCCACCAGAGATTTTTTTCTCCTGGCCTCGGCTTCCCTTTGAATTATCCAGCCCAGAACCGGGGTCTGAACCCTGCCGGCGGAAAACCAGTTCTTAGAAAAAACCCTCCACAGAACCCTGGAGAGGACGAAACCCACCCACCGGTCCACCACCCTGCGTACCATCTGGGCCTTAACCATGGATTCGGAAAAATCCCTGGGCTCCTCCACCGCCCTTTTGAAGGCCCCGGGCCTTACTTCGTGAAACTCCGCCCGGGAAATGTTTGAATTGTAGGGTCTAAGGTGTAAAAACAGATCGTAGGCTATCTTCTCCCCTTCGGAATCGGGGTCCGTGGCCACGAAGACCTCGTCGGACTGGAAGGCCAGTTTCCTAAGGCCGTCTATAATGGAGATCTTGTCCCTGATCTCGCCCCGGCATCTTTCTTTTAGATAGGAAAACTCGGTGTGCTGGAGCCTGGGCTCCGTGCAGGACTTTATGGTGTCATATACGGGAATGAAGCCCTCTGTTACTTCCTCCACTCCGAAAAACCCTCTCTCTACCACCAGGTCCAGAATGTGTCCCAGGGAGGCGGTGATGGTGAGAAGTCTTTCCCCCAGAGGGATGTCGTAGGCCACTGCCCCCTCCACCATCCTGGTCTGGGGCTTTCCGAAAAAGCCAGCAATAGTTCTGGCCTTGTTGGGGGATTCCACCACCACCAGGGTGGTGCGAAAGAGGTCCCTGACCTGAGGCGGGACCTTCCCAGAAAGCACCGCCTTTGCCCTTTCCCGGTCCTCGTCCACCCTGCGGAGTTCCTCCTTCAGGTCCACCTCCTCCAAGGTTTTAAATTCCACATCCTGATTCGGGAAATAATAGGATAGGCGCTTTTTGAGGGAGGTAAAGGCCTTCTCGTCGTCCCAGAAGAGAAGGGAAATTCCCCGGGTGAGCATACCCGCCACCAGCCGGGAGGCCCTCCCCGTGGATTGTATGTAGGAAGCGGCATCGGCCACCACCACGCTCATCTCCCCTTCTACTACGCTCATGGACACATCCGGGGAAGAGTTCACCCTTTCCCGGAAATCCTCCCGGGCCAGGAGACCTTCCAACCATCCGGCTATTTCCCGAACCCTTTTCTTTATACCCGGATACCTGTCCAGGACCTCTTCCCTTATCCCGGAATATTTTTTCAAATACTTAAGATAGGCCAGGGCCTTTATCCTCTGGTCTCCCTCAAAAACTCCCATCAAGGCCAGGATAAGCCCCATGAGACCGGCGGGGGCAAGGGAAACCCTGACGGGAAACGCCCGCCTGGGAACATCCAGATGAACCACATACCTTATGGCGTGGGGAAGGTCAAGGCCCCGAACTAAAGGGTTTCCAGAATGGGATATACCCACCGCCACTTGAATTTCCCCGGTCTCCAGCCCCCTTCTGAGGTCCTCAGGGGGAAGTTCGTTGTGGAGGACGCAGTTTATTCCTTTCCCCTTCAAAAAATCCCTCGCCCGCTCCGCACCCTCAAGGCCCTGGAGGATTGACACGAAAACCAGCCCTCCCGAACCCATCTTCCTTATGAGTTCGGCGGCCCTTTTCAAAGCCTCTTCGCCCTCCTCCACCCTCTCGGCTATGTCCAGAATGTTCCTCAAGGAGGACGAAGCCCTTTGAACCTCCATGCCCAGAAGGTTTCGGAAAAGCAGGGCGTTTTTCCCCCGGGGCCTCAGGGTGGCCGAAGAAATTACCAGGACCGTTTCAGGTCTTTTGCGGGGAAGTTTCCCCTGGGCAGCCTCCTCTATTTCCCGGGGACTGAATCCCATCAGTTCAAAAAGTTTTCTGACGCCCCGGGAGCCCTTCAAAAAGGAGTCAATGTCGTCCACAAAGATGAAGGAAAACTTGAAGTTCTTTAAAACCTCAAAATTCCTCTGAAGGAAGGCGTTGGTTCCGATGAGAAGGTCAAAATCCCCTTCCTCAAGTTTCTTCCTGGAAGTCCGAGACGGCCTGTATAGAAAAACCCTCCTGGAAAGATCTCCCCTCTCCACCACGGCCCGGATTCTATCGTAAACCTGGGTGGCAAGGAGCCGGGTGGGAAAAACCATCAGAGCCCGACCCTCAAGGAAAAGGGCCATGAGGGATCCGAAGGTGGTTTTGCCCACCCCCACCGGAGCCACCATGGCGAAACTTTCCCCCATAAAAACCCTTCTGGCCCACTGGCGCTGGAGGCTCCAGGGCTCAGAACCCAGGGCCCTTTTAAAAAAACTCCTGAACTCCTCCTCCCTCTTAAGGGCATCGCAAAAGGAGGAAAGTTTGTCCAGAGTGCCGGCCTCCTGCAAACCCTGGCAGGGCTCCTCTTCCTGGGGAAGGCAGGACTCGCAGGGGAGACCCTTCTTAAGCCTTCCGTCCTCAACTTCGCCGTAGCAGTTGGGACAGCCCCGAAGAACCTTTAACATAAACCCATTATAACGGAAAATCTACCCCCCTGGAAACGATAATTCTTTCCCCCTTTACGGGAATGTTCTATAATTACCCTGTGGAAAAGAAAGAAGCCGTCCTCATTATAAATCCACTGGCCGGTACCAACCGACAACTCAGGGAAGACATCCTTGAAATTCTGAACCAGGGCTTTGCTCTGGAGGTCCTAAGGGCTGAAGACAAGGGAAAGACCCTGGACCAACTCCGCCGGATGAAGCCATCCACGGTAATAGTGGCCGGAGGGGACGGCACCATAAACAGCACCATCCCCTATCTCGTGGAATCAGGGGCTTGCTTAGGAATAATTCCCTTCGGGTCCGGCAACGGTCTTGCCAGAAACCTGAGGATCCCTTTAAACCCGCTTCAGGCCGCCAGGAAACTTTTAAAACCAAAAAAACTCAGGGTGGATGTGGGGATAATCAACGGGACCATTTACTTCATGAATGTGGCAGGGGTGGGCTTTGATGGATACGTGGCCCACGAGTTTGAAAACATGGGAAAAAGGGGAATCCCCCCCTATGTGTATGCGGCCCTAAAGGGATACTTTAAATTCGGAGAATTTCACTACGAAACCCAGGGCCTCAAGGGAAAGGCCTTCCTCATAGCCTTTGCCAATTTCCCCCAGTACGGAGGGGAGGCCAGAATAGCCCCCGGAGCAAATCCCTCCGATGGTAAGGTGGATGTAATCTTCCTCCGCAAGCCCACCATAGGCTACACCCTGGGCAACTGGCCCAGGCTTTTCGTTGGAGGAATAGAAAGGTTGAAAATATACTCCAGGCTGAGGGTTTCAAGCCTTAAATTGAGGATATCTCCTCCCCAGCCATCCCACTATGACGGAGAAAAAGGCCCCCTTCTCACCCAGATCAACCTCCGGGTGATGAAGAGGGCCGTCAGAGTTCTTCGTTAATCTATTCTGTGGCTTTTTCCGTGAGTATTCCCAGAACCTCTATGCCTTCCCCCCTGATCCTCACCAGAACATCGGAAATCACATCAAAGGTTACATCCTTGTCAGCCTTGAGGTACACCACTTTCTTGTCCAGGTTCTCCAGGGCCTCGGTGAGTTTGGGTCCAAGGTCGTCTAAGATCTTTATTTCTTCAATTCTTCCGCGGTTGGAAAGGTAAAATCTGGGTTTCTTCGTGACTTCGTCAATGGAAATACCCACATAGACCATGTTGGAGGGTTCCGGCTGATTGGCAGTGTTTATGGCCTCGGGAAGGCGAACCACCACTCCAGAGGCCACCATGGGGGTTATGATCATGAAGATGATGAGGAGAACTAAGAGAACATCGCAGAAGGGGACGACATTAGGTTCGGATTTTACGCCAGTGCCAATATCGGCGCCCATTTTTTTACCCCGTTATACCTGAACTTCTTTGGAGGAGAAGAAATCTATTATTTCAGAACCTGCGTTGGACATCTCCGCGGTGAGGACTTCCACCTGGGCAAGATAGAAGTTGTAGAACCACACTGCGGGAATTGCCACGAATATTCCGGTTCCGGTGGTGATGAGGGCCTCGGCTATTCCTGCCGCCACGGTTCCTATTCCTCCGGCTCCGGTAACCGCCATGCTGTGGAAGGCGTTGATGATCCCGAAGACGGTTCCGAAAAGTCCGATAAACGGAGCGGTGGAACCTATGGTGGCCAGGGCGTTGAGTCCCCTCTTGAGTTCCTTGTTCACCTTCACCGTGGCCCTTTCAATAGCCCTCTGGGTTGAAGCCAGCCTTTTCTCCATTGGAACGCCCAACTCTGCCTGGTGCTGATATTCCTGAAGGGCAGCCGCCACGACCTTGCCGAGGTGGCTCTTGCGGAAGTTCTTGTTGGTAGCCAGGGCTATGGCCTCATCCAGTTTCCCTTCCTTCAAGAGGTTGGTGAGTTTGGGAGCCAGTTTTTTGCTCTGCTTCTTCACCGAGGAATAATAAAGGAACCTTTCAATTCCCACCGCTAAGGTCCAGATGGAAAGAATCACCAAGGATATAAAAACTCCCTTGGCTATCAAGCCCATGGATGACCACAGTTCTGTCAATGTGAATTGCATTCTTTATACCTCCCTTTTGTTTTTATCTCAGACGGAACTTAACCGTAAGGACAAACCTTACCGGCCTGGGTAGTCCGTTTATTATCATGGGTTCAAACTTCCACTGCCTCACGGCCTCTATGGCGGCCTTGGTAAGGAGAGGATGAGGAGAACTGAGAACCTTCACGCGGACCACATTTCCGTATATGTCGGTAACGCACTGAAGGACCACATCACCCTGCACCCTGATTTTAGCGGCCAGAGGCGGATAAACAGGGGCAACCCTCTTGATTATCTTCGGAGGCTGAACTATCGTCTGGACATTGTCCAGGTTGTCTCCTCCCACCTGAGAGAGAAGTCCGGAGAGGGAACCATCATCCACCCCTCCTTCTACTCCCCCTTCAACTCCTCCTTCCACTCCTTCACCTATGTTCTCCAATCCCTCTATAAGGCCGGCGTCGGTGTCCTGGGGTTCCTCCTTGGGTATGTCCAGGGGAGCCATTAATTGTTTGGTTTGTTTGGACTCGGCCTTTTTCTTCTTGAGTTTTTTAAGTCTCTCTTCCAGTTTCTTGTTTATCTTCTTACCCCCCTTGGGCGGCGGAGGCGGAGGTGGAGGTGGAGGCGGTGCTAAGAAGGCTGCGTTGACCTCGTACTTGGGAAGTTTTGAAGAACTGAGTATGGGGATTATGATCATAGCCGCTATGATCAAAGCGTGAAAAATTATGGAAATGATCCCCGTAAGCCCCGTCTTCCCTTTCTCTTTCTTAGGGGTTGAAGAAATCATCCATTCTGTAAACATATTCTCCTCCTACTCCATTATTATAGAAATTTTCCCGAAAAAAAACAAGCCCTTCCCCTCTCCTTGACAGAGCCGAATTTGAAGGGGTAAATTACTCATGGTCTTGATTTTACCAGAAGGGAGGAAAGATGAAAAGAAGAAAAATCCTGGTAACCGGTGCCAAGGGACAGATAGGAAGCGAACTGGTTCCTTTATTAAGAGAAAAATACGGGGAGGAAAGTGTAATCTCCTCTGACATAAAACCCCGGGAGGAAGGCGACGCCCCCTACGAACTCCTGGATGTAACCGACGGGAAAAAACTGGCGGAGGTGGTGGATAAACACAACATAGGGATCGTATATCACATGGCCGCCATCCTTTCCGCCGCCGGAGAGAAAAACCCACAACTGGCCTGGAAGGTCAATGTAGGTGGGCTTTACAATGTCCTGGAGGTTGCCCGGGAAAAGGGACTGGAAAGGGTTTTTATTCCCAGTTCCATAGCCGCCTTCGGACCGGAAACCCCCAGGGTAAACACCCCCCAGGACACCGTACTGAAGCCAAGAACCATATACGGGGTTTCCAAGGTGGTGGGTGAAAGGCTGGGAGAATACTACTTCTGGAAGTACGGCCTGGATGTAAGGGGGGTCCGTTACCCCGGAATAATAAGCAGTAAAACCCTTCCCGGCGGGGGAACCACCGATTACGCCGTGGAAATCTTTTACGAGGCCCTGAAGCACAGGAAGTACACGGCCTTCTTGAAGCCCGAAACCCGGCTTCCCATGATGTACATGCCCGACTGCCTAAAGGCCACCCTGATGCTCATGGAAGCCCCCTTGGATAATTTAAAGCACCACACGGATTTCAATGTAGCCGGCATGAGTTTCTCCGTGGAGGAACTGGCCATGGAAATAAAAAAGAGGATCCCCGATTTTGAGATAACCTACGAACCCGACTACCGCCAGGCCATAGCGGATTCCTGGCCCGAATCCGTGGACGATTCCGCCGCCCGGGAGGAATGGGGCTGGTCTCCGGACTACGACCTCCCCTCCATGGTGGACGACATGCTGGAAAAATTGAGAAAGAAACTGGGGGTTTAGAGTTTATAGCCCTTCAGGATCGCCTTGAGTTTCTTGGCCCTGGAGGGACTCCGGAGTTTCCTCAGGGCCTTGGCCTCTATCTGACGGATCCTCTCCCTGGTCACATTGAATATCTGACCCACCTCCTCCAGGGTGTGCTCGTTTCCGTCCTCCAGGCCGAAGCGGAGTTTTAGGACCAGGGCCTCCCTGGGGGTGAGGGTTTCCAGGACCTTCTTCAACTGTTCCTTCAGGGCGGAATGCATTACCGTATCGGAGGGTGAAGGGGCCTCCCGGTCCATAATGAAGTCCCTCAGTTGGGTGTCCTCCTCGTCTCCGATGGGGGTTTCCAGGGAAATGGGTTCCTGGGCTATCCTCATTATCTTTCTGACCTTCTCCACGGGCATCTTCATGCGCTCCGCCAACTCCTCGCAGGTGGGCTCCCTCCCCAGTTCCTGGAAGAGTTCCCTGGAAACCTTGGAAAGGCGATTTATGGTCTCCACCATGTGCACGGGAATCCTTATGGTTCTGGCCTGGTCCGCTATGGCCCTGGTTATGGCCTGGCGGATCCACCAGGTGGCGTAGGTGGAAAATTTGTAGCCCTTTCGGTACTCAAACTTCTCCACCGCCTTCATAAGGCCTATGTTTCCTTCCTGGATGAGGTCCATGAAGGGGAGTCCCCGGTTGGTGTATTTCTTGGCAATGGAGACCACCAGGCGGAGGTTGGACTCTATGAGAACCTTCCGGGCAGCCTCGTAAATCTCGCTTCCGTACCTGATTCGGTCCATGAGTTGCTTGAACCTTTCGTAGGGAATCCCCATCTTCTCCTCCATCTTGGCCGCCGCTTCCTGGTTCCCCTCGCGGATGTAACGATCCCATTCCCTCTCCTTCTCCTCCATCTCCCGCTTGAAGTTCCGTATGGTGCTCTTGTGAAGGCCCACTTCCCTGATGGCCTGGAGCATTTCAAGAAGGAGGCGGGCGATCTCCCTCTTGGACTTGCCCTTCTTCACGGCCTCTTCCACCTTTTCCTTGAGCCTCTTAATCCTGGCTATTCTCTCCAGGAAGAGTTTATCCCTTATTTCCTTGTCCTCGTCGTGAAGGGAGATGAGTTCCCTCAGGCTTTTGCGTCCCTGCTCAAAATCCTCCCCGAACCCTATTATCTTGTTGACTATGTAGGGGATCCTTATGAGGGCCTTGAGCATTATGTCCCTTCCCCTCTCCATCCGGCGGGCGTAGAGGACCTCCTCCTCCTTGGTGAGAAGGCCCAGGTTGCCCATGTTTTTGAGATAAAGTTTTATGGGATCCGTTATGACCTCCCCCTCGTCGTCCAGGGAGGTGTCGTATTTTTCCTCGTCGTTTTCCCTCTCCACAATTTTTATTCCGTAGGAATCAAAAAGGGTGTAGAGGCTCTCTATGTCCTCCGGGTCCGGAACATCGTCGGGCAGATATTCGTTTATCTGATCGTAGGTAAGAGTGCCCCTTTCCCTTCCGATCTCTATAAGTTTTTCAATGTCGTCAAAACTTTCCCTTTTTCTCCTGGCCATTTTTAACCCCTCATTTTGATCAATTTTTGTTTTTCCCTTAAAAGTTCAATAAGTTTTTCCGTATCGCCCACCCTCTCCGCCTCCTTTATTCTCCGCTGAAGGGCTTTAAGGGCAAGGCCAATTGAATATTTTACCAGGTTTGAAACTATTTGTCCAGCCTCCATGGAGGGTTTTCTTCCCTCAAAGGCAATCCTTGAAAGATGGTTTTTCACCTCACCCTGGGGGAGTTCCTCCCCCCGGCTCAGGGCCTCCGCCACCTCCAGGAGGTAGGAAAGCCTGGTGGAGGCGATAACCCTCCTTTCGTCTTCGGAAAGAAGGGAGAGGAATCTCCGGGGAGACTCCGCCAGGAGGGCCAGTGCCTCCTCCTCCATGGGGGTGAGGGAAGGAATGGAGGCAGTCCTCTCAGGCCCCTGACTCCCCTCCAGCATGGATACGAGAATCTCCTCCTCAATTCCGGAGATGTGGGAAAGTTCCGCCACTTCGTATCTTCTGGCTATGGGATCAGGTATATTCCCTATGGCCTCCAAAGCGATTTTCACTCCAACTTCCTTTCCCTTACCCGAATAATAATTAAACAAAAAAATCACCCCTTTTTCCGCTTCCTCCAATTTATATATATAGGACGAAGGTCCGAATTTTTCCACAAATTCGTCCGGATCCTTGGCGTCTTTTAATTTAACAACCCTGACCTTTAGGCCTGCGGAAAAGAGTATGGGCACGGCCCGGGCCGCCGCCCTCATCCCTGCCTCGTCGGCATCGTAATTGAGGAAAACCTCCGTGGCGAATCGGGAAAGAAGGGAGGCCTGGCCCTCTGTGAGGCTGGTCCCCAAACTTGCCACCACATTTTTTATCCCCCGGGAGTAGAGGGAAAGGAAATCCATGTAGCCCTCCACCAGGACCACCTGGCCCTCCTTCCTTCTGATGTGGGGCTTTGACCAATTCAATCCGTAGAGAATTCTACCCTTACGGTAAATGGGGGTTTCGGGGGAATTTATGTATTTGGCCTGTTCCTGGGGGGAAACCGCCCGGGCCCCGAAGCCCACCACCCGGCCGTATTCGGTGAGGATGGGAAATATTACCCGGTCCCTAAACCTGTCGTAATACCCTCCCCCCTCCTTTCTTATAATCAGGCCGGCCCTTTCCAGGTCGGTGAGCGGATATTTATTCCCCAGTTTCTGCACCAGAAAATCCCATCCTGCAGGGGCATAACCCAGGAGAAGTTCCCGGGCAGTCTCCTGGGAGATCCCCCTCTTCTTCAAATACGAGAGCCCCCTTCCACCCTTCCACAGTTCCCCCTGATAAAGTTTCATGGCGTCCTCGGTGATGCGGAAAAGGACATCCGAGGAGGAGGTCTCCCCGGTCCTCCTCCACTCAAAGGGTATCCCATACTGGCGGGCCAGGGTTCTCAGGGCCTCCATGAAACCCACCCCTTCCATCTCCATCACCAGTTTTATCACATCTCCTCCGGCACCGCATCCGAAGCAGTGGTAAAGTTTCTTGTCCGGATCCACATAAAAGGAGGGGGTCTTCTCCTGGTGAAACGGGCACAAACCCCGATAATATCTCCCGGCCTTCTTTAGGGTGGTGTAACGGGAGGCCACCTCCACTATGTCCGCCGCTTCCTTAATTCGGTTTTTCAGATCTTCAAGACTCATAGGTTGCTATCCCAATTTGCGTATATGTCCTCCCTGGTGGGGGGAAGGTGGTTTTTACCCCCGGGCAGGTTCTTCACCAGAAGGCTCTGGTGTAGGCCAAACCTCTCAGTGGCAAACCCGTAACTGGACCCGACGAGAAAAATCTTCCATGTTCTGTAAGTAACCTCATCCACATATTGTAGAGCCTTTTCCCGGTTCTTTTCCAGGCGCTCCGCCCAGAGTTTAAGGGTCCTGGCGTAATGCTCCCTGAGGTTCTCTACATCCCTCACCTCAAAACCCACCTTTTCCGCCACAGAAAGGGTGTGGGAAATGGAGTGGAGTTCCCCGTCCGGAAAAATGTAGGTGTTGGAGAAGGACCATTTTTTGGGAACCTTCAGGGGCCGGCGCCGGGTGATTCCGTGGTTCATGAAGAGACCACCGGGCTTCAGGAGTTTAAAGGCCCTGGAAAAGTATTCCTCCAGCATTTCCCTGCCCACATGCTCAAACATGCCTATGCTCACTATTTTGTCAAAGCCTTCCCACTCCTCCACCTCCCGATAATCCCTGTATTGAACCTCCACCCGGTCTTCCAGACCCTCCCTTTTTATCCTGTCCCTGGCGTATTCGTATTGGTTCCGGCTGAGGGTGATTCCCAATCCCTTTATACCGTATTTTTTCCCTGCGTAGATTAAGAAGCCCCCCCATCCACAGCCTATGTCCAGAACCCTCTCCCCGGCCTTGAGGCGGAGTTTTCGGCAAATGAGTTCCAGTTTGTTTCTCTGGGCCGTGCCCAGATCTTCCTTCCAATCCCGGAAGTAGGCGCAGGAATAGTTCATGAGGTCGTCAAGCCATAGGGAAAAGAACTCGTTGGAGACATCGTAATGATAGGATATGGCCTGGCGGTCCCTCTCTATGGAATGAACCCTGCCCCTGAGTCGGGCCGGCCCCCTTCTCCCCGTGAGCCTTTTCTCCTCCACCCGGGCCCGGAGTATGGAATTGAGGTTCAGCCAGAAGGATATCTTCTTCACCAATTCCCTGTACTTTTTCTCTATGTGGTCCTCCAGGGCAAAGAGCCAGAACATATCCCCTTCCACATCAAAGTCTCCGTAGATGTAGGCCTCCCCCAACCTCCTGTCCACCGGGAAATAAAGGAGCCTGGCCAGGGCCTTGGGATGGTTGAAAACTATGGTGAAAAGGTCCCGGGAATTTCCCGGGGGCCTCCATTCGGTACCGTCCCAGAGGCGAACTGCGAAGTCCTTGAACTCCGAATCCCCAAAGAAATCCCGGATTATCCTCAGGTTTTTCTCCCTGAGTTTTTCATTTCTCATCACCGCCTCCCAATTTATTAAGTATGTTTTTCATCCTGAGCAAGTGGGTTCCATCCCAATAAACCCTCCCGCAGCCTGGACAGAGGGCAAATCTGGAAGCCCGGGCAAAGGCCAGGGGTGGAACCAGAACCCTGGCTTCCTCCCGCTCCATTTTCTTCAGGGGGGAATTACACACCGGGCACCGGCTGAAGGGATTTATCCTGTCCTCCAGATGGAAGGCCTTTATTACCTCCCGGAGCCCATCCTCCCAGTTCTTCGCCCCCAGAAGGTAACCTCCCCGGGCCGCCAGTTCCCTGTCCCGGGTGATGAGAACCCTGTTCTGGCTTCTGGCCAGGTTCAGAAGTTCCTGGTCCGAAAGTTTACAATCAAACAGGGTATCAAACCCCAGAATCCTCAACCAGCGGGCCAATCTTCCCAGCATGCAGTCAACGACGAATCGGCTCATTTTCCTTAAACTGCCTGGAGATCAACCCCAGAATCCGAAGGTAAAAATCCCCAAACTGGAGGGAGGGTTCAAACTCCGTCCCCTCGTGCCATTCGTTGAAGGTGGAGGCCAGAAGCCACTGGGGCCTCAGGGCCAGGATGGGTCCCAGAAGGTCCTCCGCCGTTCGGCCACGACGCCGGGGGATGTAGACCCTTCCTCCGCAGGCCCGGCGGTTGTCAAACCCCGGAAAAACCGGGTAAAAATAGGGCTTCCCCGTCAGGATTCCCAGGGCCATGGCCCAGCGGAAAAACTCCATTCGGAGTTCCGTCCCGGCGAAAAACAGGGGGAGGTAAAAATAAAGGGCTTCAAAAAGGTCCCCGTAGGAAGGGTCAAGAAAATTGCCCACGGGGAAAACCTCAATCCCCTGGCGGGCCAGTTCCGAAAAAAGAACCCTCCAGAATCCTCTGGGAAGTTGATGGGCGGCGTAGAAGAAAACTACGGGTTTGCCTTCAATCCTTATGTAAAGGGGACCGTAAAATTCCTCCAGGGCACCCTTTATCACCTCCGCCCCCTCCAGGGGGGAAATCTCCCCGGGATAGTCCGGAAAGGGAAAGGAAAGGGCGTAGCGAAAACCCTGGGTCTCCGCCACATCCACGAAGGCCCTTATGCCCTTCCAGGATGGGGAGGACGGACCGAAGCAGGCCAGGATAAACCCGTCCAGGCCTGCGGAGACGGCCCATTCAATGTGTCGGGCAACAACCTCCGGGTCCCGGGAGTCGTAGGCTCCCAGCACCGGGGTGTGCGAAGAGGCCAGATCTCCCCTATCGGGGTCGTGCCCGCATAAATCCCAGTGGAACCACCGGCCGGAGGGCCCCCGGGGATTTCCGTACCAGGGATAGTAAAAGGAATACACTCCGGGGGGAAGTTGGTATCTTCCGGCGGCCTCCACATCCCGGGCAGGAATTTCCAGGTTGAAAACCTTCCTGTTGAAGGTGTTCCCATGGAGACGGTTTTCCAGGATCACTTCCCGTCCCCCCGCCGTAAATTTTAAAAACAGATCCCCAAGGTCTCCCTTCTCCGTGGTTATCTCCACCCGCCGTGGGAGGTCGTAAAGATACAGGGTCAGGGAAATGCTGGCCCTTCTGCCCGGAGGCTGGTTCAAAAGGAGGGCATCGGGAAGACAGCGAAGACCGGGGTAATCGGGTTTTATCCCACGGCACAGGGCTATCCTGGCCCGGGAAAACCTCATCACCGCCCAGTCGCTGGAGGAATCCAGGTGTAGGTTTACCCTTTTAAAACCAAGGGGAAAAAGGCCAATGGCGAAAAGCAAAAAGGAAACAACCCCCCTCATATTTAAATTTTACCACTCAGTCCCGGCGGAACATCTGAAAGAGACGGAAAAGTTCCTCCAAACCCACCTCCTCCGGCCTCAGCCTCCTGTCCAGCCCCTTGAGTTTATCCGGAGGATAAAAGGCCTTCAGGTTGTTGTAAATGGTTTTTCTCCTCTGGGAGAAAACCCTCCTGAGGAATTCCTCCATTTCCTCCAGCGGAAAATCAAAGAGGGGGGACGGTCTCCTTTGGAATACCACGAAACCCGAACGAACCCTGGGGGGAGGTGCGAAGGCTCCGGGGGGGACGCTGAACTTCAGGGAAGGTTCGTAGAAATTGTAAAGGAGAAGGGAGAGGGGGGAGGCCTTCCTTCCCCGGGGAGAGGTGAACTTTTCCGCCAGTTCCCATTGAAGCAAAAAGCAACCGGCGGAAAAACGCCTCCAGTTTTGAAGGAACTTCCTCACCAGGGGGGAGGAAATGTAGTAGGGAAGGTTTCCGGCACAAACCCCTTCCTGGAAGAAATCCCACGGGATTTCCAGGGCATCCCCTTCCACCACCCTTACCCTTTCAAGTCCTGCCTTCTTCAGAAGGGAGACGGCCTCGGGGTCCTTCTCAACGGCAAATACTTCGGAGGCTTTTTTCACCAGATAGCGGGTGAGGTTGCCCGGTCCCGCCCCTATCTCAAGAACGGGTTTGCCCTCCAGAGGGCATTCCCTAACTATCCTCTCAAGGTAGGATTTCTCGTGGAGAAAGTGCTGGCCCAGGCTTTTTTTGGGCTTCATCGGGAAATTTCTTCCAGAAATTTCCTTCCGGAAGGGGTTATTATGATTTCATCCCGGGATGGGCCGGTGGAGACGAACCATATGGGAAGGGAAAGGTGTTCCTCTACGAATTTCAGGTAGTCCAGGGCTTCGGGGGGAAGTTCCTCCAGGCGCTGGATTCCTCTGGTGGGCTTCCTCCATCCCCGAAGGGTCTCGTAAACCACTTCCACCCTTTCCAGAAGGTAGGGCTCCGGTGGAAAGACCTCCAGGGGTTTCCCGTCCAGTTTGTACTCCACGCCGACTCTGATGGAATCAAGCCCGTCCAGGACATCAAGTTTCATGAGGGCCAGACCAGAAAAACCGTTGACCATGGCGGAATATTTCAGGGCCACCAGGTCAAGCCATCCGCACCGGCGGGGTCTTCCGGTGGTAGCCCCGAACTCTCCTCCCCTTTCTCTTATCCTTTCCCCCACGGGACCGTCCATCTCCGTGGGAAAGGGTCCCTCCCCCACCCGGGTGGTGTAAAACTTTCCTATTCCCAGCACACGATCCACGAACCTGGGGGACAGTCCGGAACCTGCGCTGATCCCCGCCGCCGAGGAATTGGAGGAGGTCACATAGGGGTAGGTCCCGAAGTCCACATCCAGCAGGGTTCCCTGGGCTCCCTCAAACAGGATGTTTTTCCCTGCCCTCCGATAGGAGTTTACGAAATAAGGCCCGTCCACCATCATGGGAGAAAGTTTTTCCCCCCAGGACAGGAGTTCGTCCACCAGGTTTTCGTCGGGGGATTCCTCCCGGTATTTCTCACCAAAGAGAATTTCCAGTTTTTCCTCCAGAACTTCCCTGTGGAGAAGATCCCCCACCCTTATCCCCCGGCGGCCGTACTTGTCCTCGTAGGCGGGACCTATGCCCTTTCCGGTGGTGCCGATTTTCTTATCTTTACGCCGGGCCTCGGAGATTTTCTCCACCCGCCGGTGAAGGGGAAGAACCACATGGGCGGTTTTGCTTATTTTGAGATAGGATTCCACCTCCACCCCCGCCCGGCGGAGTTCCTCCATTTCCCGAAAGAGGGTGGGAGGATAGATCACGGTGCCGTTCCCTATGAGGGAGACCACCCCCCTGACTATTCCGGTGGGAATGGTGTGAAGGACGATCTTCCTTCCTCCTTCCACCACCGTGTGCCCGGCGTTTTCTCCGCCCTGATACCGGACCACCAGACTGAAGTGGGGCGAGAGGATGTCAATTATTTTTCCCTTTCCCTCATCCCCCCACTGGGCTCCAACTACCACGAGATTCATCTTGAAAATTCTACCAGAAGCCCATCCCCATGGGAAGGACTCCGACGGTTCCCAGGACTCCCCGGGATTTAAAAGGAAGAACTCAGTTCAGTTTGGAAAGGTCTATTTTCTCCAGAAGGTCCCAGAGAAGTTTCAGGTCCGAGGGGCTCTTCAGGTTGCTTCCCTGGAGGGTTATAACATACCTGTTTTTGTAAACCAGGGAAAGGTTCCCCTCCTGGTTGTCCTTGTCGTATTCCTCCACGCCCACCAGACCGTCCTTTTTCACTATCTTCTGGTATCCGTGCTCGTCCTCCCTTTCTATTCCCATGTTCACCATTCCAAGAACGGGCATAAGGGCCACCTTGGCTCCGGCGGTATCGGTAATGCTCACATGGACCTTTATGCCGTCCCGGGTATACTCGGCGGAGGCGGTGGAATAACTCAAACCCGAAGCGGCCATCTTCTGGCCCTCCAGGTTGGCCCTCTTCCATCCTTCCACCTCCGGCAGAGCCTCCTCCAGGGCCTTAAAGTCCATGACTTTGACTTCCTTGACTTCCTTAGCCTTCTGCTGAGTCTGCTCCGCCATTTCCTTCATTCCCTTGGCCATTTTTTCCATCTGGTTTTTCAACTGTTTAACTGCCCTCTCGGCCTGTCTTTCTTCCCTTGATTTCCCACAAAAACCAGTAAAACCGACGAGAATCAGAATTCCAACTATTCCCAGAAATTTCTTCATGTTAACCTCCTATAATGTCCCCTGGATTATACCAGAGAAACAAAACATTCTATTATCCGGCCAGTTCCTTCAAGGTTTCCACCAGGAGTTTCCAGAACTTCTCCACGCTGGCTATTTCCACCTTTTCGTCGGGGGAATGGGGAAATCTTATGGTAGGACCGAAGGAAATCATCTCCATGTGGGGATAGTTCTTGCCTATGATTCCGGTCTCAAGCCCTGCGTGGATGGCGGTCACCTCCGGCTCCTTTCCAAAGAGTTTTCTGTAAACCTCCTTCATCTTGCGGAGAAGTTCGGAATCGGGGTTGGGGGTCCAGCCGGGATATCCCGGGGGCTGATGGGTTTCAGCCCCGGCCAGATCACCCAGGGCCTTCAATTGCTTGCACACGAATTCCAGGGAGGAGTTTATGGAACTTCTGCTGGATTCAACCACCTCCACTTCCTTCTCCTGGGACCTGACCACCGCCAGATTAGTGGAGGTTTCCACGAGACCCTTCATGGCAAGGCTCATGGCCAGAACCCCGTGGGGAAGGCTCATGAGGAAGTCCACTATTTTCTTAGTTTCCTCCAGGACCTCTCCTCCCTGGGCCGGGGAATATTCTATGCGAACATCCGGATCCGAGTACTTCAATTCCTCCTTGACCTCTTCCAGGACCTTCTCCACCGCCGCCTTCACATCCTTTTCATCGGCAAAAATAACCGCCCTGGCTTCCCGGGGAATGGCGTTCCTTTTGTTTCCTCCCTCAATTTCGGATATTTTAACCCCGTCTATTTCGTAGAGGACCCTGGCCAGAATCCTAATGGCGTTACCCCTCTGGAGATGGATGTCCACTCCGGAATGGCCGCCCTTGAGACCGCTCACCTTCACTTCAAAGGCGTCCCCTTTCGCTTTCCTGCGGCTAACCGGGAGTTTAAAGATGGTATCCCTTCCCCCGGCACACCCTATAAAGAAAACCCCTTCGTCCTCGCTGTCCAGGTTCAGCAGGTATTTTCCCTTCAGCCAGTTGGGCTTTAGGTTGGAAGCCCCGGTAAGTCCGGTCTCCTCGTCCACGGTGAGTAAAACCTCCAGGGGACCGTGAACTATGCTATCGTCCTCCAGCACCGCCAGGGCCGCCGCCACGCCTATTCCGTTGTCCGCCCCCAGGGTGGTGCCGTCGGCGGTAATCCACCCGTCTTCCCTTTTCACCCTTATGGGGTCCTTCTCAAAATCAAAATCCACATCGGAATTCTTTTCGCACACCATGTCAAGATGAGCCTGAAGAACCACGCCGGGGGCCCCTTCGTGGCCCGGTGTGGCCTTTTTCCTTATGAGGACATTTCCCACCTCGTCCACCTCGTATTCCAGGCCCTTTTTCTTAGCGAAGTTGATCACATATTCCCTTATTTTTTCCTCGTTTTTGGAACAACGGGGGATTTTTCTTATTTCGTCAAAATGCTTCCACAGCAATTCCGGTTTCAAGCCTTCAAATACCTTATCCATGGTTCACCTCCAAATTTAGAATTTAGATGATAAAATCTTCCGTGTCAAATGAATAAGAACCTCTGGAAAATTTCCGCCTCCACCTTTCTCCTATACGGAGGATTGGCCATCCTGGTCTATTTTTCCCTGTTTCTCAAGGAAATAGGCCTCAACAACGCCCAGATTGGCTTGATAGTTTCTCTCTTCTCCTGGACCGCCCTTTTCTCAAGGCCCTTCGGCGGAAGGATAGCCGATGCCTTTAGCCCGAGGACCCTTCTCCTCCTGGGGGCTTCCCTTTTCTCCCTTTCCCTTTTTGGCCTGGCTCTGGCCGGGAGGAACATATCCCTCATCGTGGCCCTGCGGGTGGGGTCCGGTCTGGGCTTCGCCTGGTACGGTCTGGGTTCCCTCCTTCAAAGCGTGGAGGGAGAGAGGCTGGAAAAATTCACAGGAAATGTTTCCACCGTGGCGGTTTTCTACCTCCTCCCCTATTTCTTTTTCCCGTACCTGGGCATAAAAATAGCAAGGAAATTCGGGTTCCCATGGATGTTCGCCGCCGCCGGTTTGAGCGCCCTGGCCTCCATTCCGTTCATTCTTTCTCTGAGGGGCCACAAAAGGGAGAAAAGGGCCCGGGGAAGGCTCAGGATAACCCCGGGGGTGGGCTTCCTGGGCCTGATGAACTTCCTCATGGGATGGAGCGTCAACATAGCCTTTCCCTTTATTCCCCTGGTAGAGAAGGTTCGTCCCGGGGTGGAAACGGGTTTCTTTTTCACCATGGTATCGGCGGTGGCGGTCCTCATCAGGGCCTATCTTGGGAGGAAACTTCCCTTCTGGGGAAAACCCCTGGCCTTTCTTCCCGGATTTGCAGGCTTTGCCCTGGGCTTCCTCCTGGCCTCCTTTGCCAGAACCACCCTCCAATTCCTGGCCGTGGGTTTTCTGGTGGGAATCGGGGTGGGCATCGTATATCCCAACATAACCTCCATAACCCTGAAAACCGCCCAGGAAGAGCATCGGGGCCTTATCATGGGATTCGTCTCCTCCATGGGAGACCTGGGCTTCTGCACGGGTCCCATAATCTTCGGCTACCTCTCCTACCGCATGGGACTCATCCCCTCCTTCCTCTTGTGGGGAATATTGATAGGCACCGCTTCCCTGGCTTCCTATCTCCTCCTTTCAAAGAGCGTGAAATGCAGGGAGGAGGTTTCCTAATTGTTGGCTTCCACCACCGCCTTCATGAGGCGATCCAGGTAGTCGGGAAACACCGAGGTAATTCGGCTCCAGTTGGGGGTAAGTGGTATGGCCAGGGGATCCTCCAGGAACTGCTCACAGGCGATCCTCAAGGCGTTGCCGAAGGTTTCCACCGCCAGTTCCTCCTGGTGACGGTCAAAACTCAGGGCGTTTATCATGGCGTCGGCGTGAAACCGGGCCAGCATGTCCTCGGCTATCCTCAGGTATGTGGTTCTGAGGGTTAAAAGCCTTCCCTCGTTGACGATGACTCCCCGGGCGGAAAGGTTTCTGAGGAGGTTCACGGCGATGTCCACCGCCATCTTGTGGAGACCCGTGTTGGGGTTGTCCTTGGAAAGGGGCTGGTGCTTGTGGTCGTATCTTTCGCAGAGTTCCACCTGGACAATCCTCTTTATGGCCACATTCCTGTAGACCTCGCTTAGGATCCCCACTTCCAATCCCCAATCCCCGGGAATCCTTATAACCCTGGCCAGGTCTGCCTTCATGGCGAACTCCCCCGCCAGGGGATAGCGGAAACTGTCCAGGTAGTCCAGGAAGGGATGACCTCCGGTTATGGTTTTCAAGGCCCTTATGAGGGGTATGAGGAAAAGCCTGGTCACCCTCCCGTGGATTTTGTGGGAAAAGCGGGCGTAAAATCCCTTGCTGAACTCAAAGCCTATGTGGGGGTTGACCACGGGATAAATAAGCCTGGAAAGCATGGTGTGGGAATAGGTGAGTATGTCGCTGTCGTGGAGGGCTATAACATCGGTTTCCCCCTGACCCAGAAGCAGGCCCACCCCGAACCACACGGCCCTTCCTTTCCCATCGGGGCCCACATAAAGGTCCGCATCCTCCAGTTCCTTGATGAGCGTTTTCACCTGGGGATGCTCCAGCCACAGGACCGTGATCCTGTAGGGATACTCCCTGATTTCCCTCTTTACCCTGAGAAAATCCTCCTCTCCTGCCTTTCCCAGGACTATGAGAACCTGGTTTATGTAGTTGACTTCGCTCAAAAGGGCCATGATGTGCTTCATGGCGGGTTTCTGATAATCGGAGTAGGTGGCCGGAATCAGGAGAGAGGTCCTTATTTTTTTTGAATATCTCTCCAGTTCCTCCTCTATCACCTTCGTTCCGGTGTTCCCCAGAAGGTGGAGGGTGGTTATTACTCCGGTTTGATATATGTCTGCCATTTTTCACCTCCCTCAATTTCTTTTAAGATTTCTTCCACGGCCCTGGACCATCCTCGGGCCGCTTTTTCCTCGTAAGTTCTCAGGTGGGGTATCCGTTCCTTCATTTTCCTGGAGGTCTCCGGGGTGGCGGATACCAGGACCGGAAGGTCCGCCATCTCAAGCATTTCAAGGTCGTTGGGACTGTCCCCCAGGGCTATTATAAGGTGTCCATCAAGGCCCGAAGCCTTCAGAACCTGCTTCAAGGCAGAAGATTTGCTGTGATTTCCGGTGAGGTGATAGAAAATACCGCCCTTCTGGACCCTCAAGCCCCGGCGCTTCGCCTCCTCCTCAAGGGAAGGAATTACATCCTCGTTCTCCGGAAGGAAGGGGACATCCCACTCCCTCCTCGCAGCCAGACGGGCCAGATGGGGAGGCAGGCCGGTGAGGGCGACCACTTCCTCCAGGGGCAAGGAGTGCAAGTAGGAAAACTTCACCCCGTATTTCCGAGAAAACTCCTCCATGAAATCCAGGAGGTCTTCAAAGGGAACCCCCAGGGGAATCTCGTAGAACTCCCCTTCAAAAAAGGGTTCCTTTCCCCGGTCAAGGAGAAAAGCCCTGGGAATGTAGCCGGCTCCTCCGTTTTCCACCACGAAGGGGTGGTTTATATCCAGGAGTTTTTGAAAGTGAAGGGTCTCCCCCAGGGTTTTGCTGGTGGCTATTATCAGGGGAATCCCCTGTTCCTTCAGTCTCTTAAGGGTTTTCTTAGCCTCCTCAAACCGGTAGTTTTCGTCCAGAAGGGTGTTGTCCAGGTCTGTGATTATCAAAAACCTCACCGGAATATTTTAGTCCATGGGGCCGCATCCCTCAAGAGTTTCTTGCAAAAAAGGGGATAAAATGTTAAATATTACCTTCATGAAAAGGAATCTTTTTGTGGCAGTTTCCTTCATAAGCGCCTCCGCCATCCTCACGGAAATAGCCCTTACAAAGATATTCTCGGTGCTTTTTTTCCACCAATTCGCCTTTCTGATTATCAGCATAGCCCTTCTGGGCTACGCCGCCGCAGGGGTCTACCTTTCGGTTAAAGGGGACTACGAAAATTTCTACAAAAGACTTCCCCTTTACGCCCTTTCCATGGGGGTGTCCCTTCTTTTAGTCTTCAAGGTGGTTCTCATAATTCCCCTGGACTTCTCCGCCCTTCCCCAGTTAAGGCAGTTCCTCTACCTTTTCCTTTACCTGACCCTGCTCACTATTCCCTTCTTCCTGGCGGGCCTGCTTCTTTCCCTGATCTTCTCCATGATCACCGAAAGGGCCAACAGGCTGTATTTTTACGACCTGATGGGGGCCGCCGTAGGCGGCGTGGTCTTCGGCTTCGGCATCTCCCTCCTGGGAGGGCAAGGGATAATAGTTCTGGCGGCGGGGCTGGCGGTGGTGGCCGCCGTAATCCTGGAGGGAAGGTTAAACTGGAACCTGGCCCTGGCCTTAGCCGTAACCCTGCTCCTCATTCCCCTCTCCTCCAGGGTTTTCCGCTTCCACTACTCCATGGCCAAGAGGAATTACCTGGCCACCCTGAACAGGATTGAATTTTCCCGGTGGAGTCCCATCTTTAAAATAGATGTGGCAAAATACAACCGTCTTTCCAAGATAATATGGATTGACGCGGGAACCAACCAGTCCTTCATGACCCACTACCCCAAGGACCTTAGATACGACGAGAACATACCCCGCAGGGCCAGGCTCAGGGATGTTTCCATACCCTACCTGATAAATCCGGGAGGAACTTACCTCATCATAGGTCCCGCGGGGGGTACGGAGGTCTTCGTGGCCCTCACCTACCTTCCCCACTTAATCCACGCCGTGGAACTGGACCCAGTCATAGTGGATGTGGTGAAAAACCGTTACTCCGCCTTTATAGGTCACCTCTACAGAAACCGCAGGGTGAAATTAATAAACGACGAGGGCAGGAGTTTTCTGAAGCGCTCCAGGGTAAAATACGATGTGATTCAGGAAGTCAACAACTGCACCCCGGCGGCCATCGCCTCGGGAGTTTTGAATTTTTCCGAATCCTACATTCTCACCCTGGAGGCCTTTGAAAACTACTGGGACCACCTCACCCCCAGGGGTCTGGTGGCCATCCATGTTTGGGGCTCTCCCAGGCTGGTGGCCATAGCCAGGGCCCTGCTCAGGAAGAAGGGAATCAAGAACCCCCAAAATCACATAGCGGTGGTGGGAAGCGGTCTTCTCAGGAACCTGTTTATGCTGAGAAAGAGCGAGTTTACCGAAGAGGATGTTAAAACCATTGAGGCTCAGATAGATTGGGTAAACTCCCATTCCAAGAGCAAGGTAAAGATGCGCCCCATATATCTTCCCCACCGGAACAACCCCGAAAGCCTGGAAAAACTGGTTCTGGAAAAAGGGGTCAAGGAGGTATATCGCCTGACGAACCTTGACCTTTCTCCTCCCACCGACAACCGTCCCTTCTTCTATCAATTCCTATCCCCGTTCCACTTCAAAACCCGGGGGAAATTGGTGAGACCCATCTTCAAAAAGGTGGTGGAGGCCTATCACCTCCACTCCACCGCCACCATCCTTTCGGTTATAGCCATATTATTTTTGCTTTCCTTCTTCCTGATCCCCTATCCCCTTTATGTTTTTCACCGGAAAGGGATTGAGGAGAAAAACGCCTGGCGCTTCCTGCTTTTCTTTGCAGGAATAGGTCTGGCCTTCATCTTCATAGAGATCGTGTTCATAAAAAAATTCATACTTTTCCTGGGAAATCCGGTTTATTCCATCACCATAGTTATATCCTCCCTGCTTCTGAGCGCCGGAATTGGAAGCGCTCTTTCCAGAAATTTTCATCCCCGGAGCGTAAAGTTCGTGAGTTTCCTGCTCCTTCTGCTTACCACGGCCTACACCCTCTTTCTGACCCGGATCTTTGACACCTTCCTTCACCTTCCCTTCTTTTTAAGGTTCCTCATCTCCTTCCTTCTGATTTTCCTCATAGGCTTTTTCATGGGAACCATGTTTCCCATGGGCTTAAAACTGGTAAGGAAAACTTCGGTAAACCTGGTCCCGTGGGCCTGGGGAATAAACGGGTTCTTCACGGTAATGGGTTCAGCCCTTACGGTGCTCCTGGCGGTCCTCTTCGGTTTCAACGCCGTCCTTCTTCTGGCCGGCGTAATATACCTCCTGGCGGGCCTTTCCCTTCCCCTCCACCACCGAAATTAAAATTCGTTGAGTTTATACGCCGCCACGGTGTTGGCGAAGAATGTGGGGATCAGGATAATTTTCTCGCCGGGAATAAATCCCAGATCCGCAGCGTTAGCCTTGCCGGCGGATAGGTCCAGAAGGAGTTGAAACCTGCCGTCCTGGAGTATTCCCACCCTGCCCTGCCAGTCCGAAAGTATGAACATGGAATCATCCAGTATCAACCCGTCTATAACCATGGGGGCCCGGGCCACCTGGCGGATTTTCCCGGTCTCCACATGGCAGGCGAAGATTCTGCCGTCGCTGAAACTCCCTATGTAGAGTTTGCCGTCCCTGTAGAAGATCCCGTTGGGGCTTTTCACCGCCGGGTTCTTCAGCCAGACCTCCATCCGGCCTTTCTCAAGTTTGTATATCACGCTGTTTTTTGGGGAACTGTCGGAGACATAAACCCTTCCCTCAGAGTCCACCGCCACATCGTTCAGGAACCGGGCCCCGGGGGCCGGGTACTTCCTCAAAATTCTGCCGGTGGACAGATCAATCTGCACCAGTTTGTCTATATCGCTCACATAGAGGCTCCCCCGGTAAACGGCCATTCCTTTAGGGGCATCCAGACCCGTGGCCCATCGCAGGGAGAGAATTTTTCCGTCCCTTCCCATTTTTGAGATGAAGCCGTTTCCATCCTTAGCCGTGGGGCTTCCCCCTATGCTGGAAACATAAAGCACACCGCCCTCAGGGTCGTATAGCACCGATTCGGGAACGCTGAATACCGCCGAGGTCTCCCAGAGTTTTTCCACCTTAAAACCCAAGGCAAAGACCAGACTGGCCGTCAAGAGAAAAAATGCCGCCTTTCTCATGTCTCACCTCCCATCCAATTTTACACCCCGAAAGCGATGGGAAACAACGGAATTCCAGGGAAAGGGTTCAGGTCTGCTCTTCGTGGTTTACGGGGAGTTTTTCCCTGAGCCTTTCCACGGCCAGGGCCCTTCCTGAAGCAGGGTCCACATCAATCACCACCCCACACACCCAAACATGCCCCTCCTTTTCGGGTTCCAGTTTCAGGGACCTTCCTAGGAGAAGCCTTCGGATGGCATCGTCGGGCTTCACTCCTATCACCGAATCCGCTATGCCCACCATTCCCGCATCGGTGATGTAGGCCGTCCCGTCTGCCACCTGTTCGTCGGCGGTTTGAATGTGGGTGTGGGTCCCGATAATCGCCGAAACCCTGCCCCGGGCGTAGAAGAACATGGCCTTTTTCTCCGCCGTGGCCTCGGCGTGGAGGTCCACTATCCTGACGGGGTATTCCTCCCCCAGTTCCTCCAGAATCCGGTCCAGGGTTCTGAAGGGGCAGTCTATGGGGTCCATGAAAACCCTCCCCTGAAGGTTTATCACCGCCACCCCTGTTCCGTCCTCGGTTTTCTTTTTAAAAACGCCGTATCCGGGATTATCCGGGGGATAATTGGCAGGTCTCAGAATCCGGGGATCCTCCAGGGCCTCCACCGATTCCTTTCTATCCCATATGTGGTTGCCGGAGGTTATAACATCCACCCCCACCCGGAACAGGGAGGAGGCTATTCTGGATGAAATACCGAAGCCGCCGGCGATGTTTTCTCCGTTTAAGACTATAAAGTCCGGAGAGTATTCCCTTTTATACCTCTCTATGTTGTCAAAAATGGCCCTTCTTCCCGCCGAGGCGTAAACATCCCCGAAGAAGAGAACCCTGAACCTATTTGGAATACTCAACGGCCCTAACCTCCCTTATGACGGTGACCTTGATCTGGCCAGGATAGGTCAGTTCCTTTTCTATTTTCCTCGCTATCTCGTAGGAAAGGATGTAGGCGTCGTCGTCGGAAATCTTGTCGCTCTGCACTATAACCCTTATCTCCCTGCCCGCCTGAAGGGCAAAGGCCTTGGCCACCCCTTCAAATTCCGAGGCGATTTTTTCCAGGGTCTCTATCCTCTTTATGTAATGCTCAAGAAGTTCCCTGCGGGCTCCTGGCCTCGCCGCCGATAGGGTATCCGCCGCCTGAACCAGCACCGCCTCCACCGAAGGGAAGTTCATTTCGTCGTGGTGGGAGGCGATGGCCTGTATGACCTCCTCGCTCTCCCCGTATTTCCTGGCCAGCATAACGGAAAGTTCCACATGGGATTGGTTGTAATCCCGGTCAATGGCCTTTCCAACATCGTGGAGGAGACCGGCCCTCAAAGCCACATCCACCCTGGCCCCTATTTCCCTGGCCATGTGGGCCGCCATCAGGGCCACCTCCTTGGAATGGCTCAGGGCGTTCTGACCGAAGGATGTTCTGAACTTGAGTTTTCCAATGTAGTATTCCAGTTCCGGGTGAATGTCCTTGATGCCCAGTTCCTCCACCACCTCGTGTCCTATTTTCCTTATGTGCTCGTCTATTTCCTCCTTGACCCGGGCCACCACCTCCTCTATCCTGGCGGGATGAATCCTGCCGTCGGCCACCAGTTTCTGAACCGCCAACTTGGCGATCTCCCTCTTCAGGGGATCAAAACTGGAAAGGATTATGGCCTCCGGGGTGTCGTCCACGATGAAGTCCACTTCGGTGGCCATCTCCAGGGCCCTTATGTTCCTCCCCTCCCTTCCTATTATCCTTCCCTTCATATCGTCGGAGGGAATTTCCACCACCGTGACCGTGGATTCCGTCACGGCATCCGCCGCAGAGGACTGTATGGCCCTGGCTATCACCTCCCGGGCCAGGGTCTCCCTTTCCCTTTCAAGTTTTTCCTTGAACTGTTTGATGAGTTTGGCCTTTTCCTGGGTTATCTCCGAGGAAACCCTCCTCAGGATCTCCTGCTTGGCTTCCTCCCTGGTCATCCCTGCCACTTCCTCAAGTTTCCGTCCTATCTCCTCTTCCCGTTTTTCCAGTTCCTTCTCCCTCTCTCTGAGGCTGGATTCCTTCTGGCTCACCTCGCTCTGCTTCCTGCGGAGTTCCTTCTCCCTTTCCCTCAAAACCGCCTCAAAGGACTTGAGGTTTTCCTCCTTCCGCAGAAGCCTTTTTTCGTCCCGCTCCAGCCTCTCCTTCTTCCCCCTCATCTGGCGCTCGTAATCGGTCTTGAACTTTATGAACCGTTCCTTGGCCTCCAGGGCGCCCTCCCTTTTGAGCCTCTCCGCCTCCCGGCGGGCATCCCTGAGGATCTTCTGCTTCTCCTGTTCTGCCTCCTCCAGGGTCTGTTTCGCCTTTCTATAAACCCCGGCAAAGAAAACCTTTCTCAAACCGAAGGCCAGGAGGAATCCCAGCGCAACTCCCAGTATCAAAGCAATTATTGTATATGCGGTCATGGCAACCTCCTTTTAGGGGAGGAGGGAAGGGGAAGTTAACCCCGCGGTGAGGTGTGGTAGGGCCTCATGAACCCGCATGCAAACAGCATGGGGCTTGTCCCCTGTTTCAGGCTTCCCCGCGCAGGGGCATGCTCACCACAGGGGAACTTCGGCCCCAAGTGAACTCTTGTTGGCTCAAGGGTTCCCAGACCATCACCAGCACCGCAGGGATTATTTCTCTTCATCTTCTATTTCCCTCAGGATAGTTTCTATCCTCCTTCCTAACTCCTCCTTGAGTTTTATGTTTTCCTCCTTAAGATTATACACCTCCCGGGCAAGGTCAAGGCAAGCGGATATGGCAGCCTTCAGACTGTCGGGATAGCGGGAGGAGTGAACGGCTATCCTCTCTTTGACGGTCTTCACCAGGTTCCGGAGAAATTCCTCTCCCCTGGGGGAGGATATTAGCATCCTCTGCCCCATTATCTCCACCTTAAGTTCAGCCATTTCCCAACTCCCGATCAATCATTCTCATGAGTTCCCTTATTCTTTCCCGGGCCTCCGTTATTTTTTCCTGGAGGGCCCTTATCCTCTCCTCCTGTTCCAGGATCCTTTTCCTGGCTTCCTCCCTCTCTTTTTTGAGTTCCAAAACCCTTTCCCGCAGTTTCTCCAACTTCTCCCACACTTCCATCACTTTCTCCACTCCCCTCCCAGTTTTTTAGAAAGGGCATCCACGATTCTCCCCAGTTCCTCCTCCACTTCCTCGGACCTGAGGGTCCTGTCCTCTGCCCTGAACTCAAAGGAAAGGGTTAAACTCTTCCTGCCCTCCCCGATGCCCTCTCCGCTGTAAAGGTCTATCAACCGAAAACTTCTGAGAATGGGTATGGAAAGGCCCTCCACCACTTCCCTTATCCTCTGGAAACTTACCTGAGCGGGGAAAATCATGGAGAGGTCCCTCCTCACCGAAGGATAGTTCTGAAGGTCCTCGTAGGGCTTCCTCACTTCCAGGGGAAGGAGACCCATGGGAAGTTCGGCAGCAAAGACGGGAACTTCCAGGTCAAAGAGTTCCAGAAGTTCCTTCTTCAGGGGACCCAGCCTTAATCCATTCCAGTGGAGGGAAAACCCTTCTTCAAAAAGGGGCCAATCCTCCAGAACGAATTTGGGCTCCAGGGCAAAGGCCCTCAGAAGGGCCTCCACGGTTCCCTTAAGGGAATAGAAGGAGGCCTGGACAGGGGGAGAATCCCAGGTTCTGCCCTTTATCTCCCCGGCCTCCACCAGGGCCAGCCTCCTCTCTTCCCTGGGCTCCCCTTCCTTCCAATAAACTCTGCCAATTTCAAAAAGAGCCACACCCTTCCGCCCCATCCGCAGGTTCAGGGAGACGGAGTCAAGGAGAGTGAGGATCAGGGACCTTCTCAGAAGGGGCATCTCTTTGCTCAGGGGATTTTGGATCACGACAGGTTCTCCCCTTCCCCCGCTGAATTCGTCCGCCCGGGGGCTGGTCCAGATGTAGGTCATGGCCTCGGTATAACCCAGGCCGGTGAGTATTTCCCTCACCTTCCACAGGGTTTCCCTCACAGGGGTCTGGAGTCCCTGGGGTTTTTCCACCGGTGGAAGTTTTCCTTCAATGCTTCCGTATCCTTTGAGTCTGGCTATCTCCTCCACCAAATCCTCGGGAATCTCCAGGTCCCTCCGCCAGGACGGGGGAAAAACTTCCAGGACCTCGCCCTTCTTCTCCACCCTGGCCCCCAGGGCCCTGAGTTTCCACAGGACAAAATCCTCCTCCACCTCCGCCCCCAATCTTGAACCGATGAAGGAGATGGAAGTTCTTATCTTCCTTTCCTCGGAATACTCCCCGGCCACCTGTCTCCCCCGCAAAATCCTGCCGCCGGAGGTCTTGCGAATTAAATGGGCGAGATAATCGGCGGCAAATTCCAGGATCATGGGATCCGCTCCCCTTTCAAATCTGTAGGAGGCATCGGTGGTCAGGCCCAGACGGCGGGAGGTTTTCCTTATGGCCACCGGGTTAAAATAGGCCGATTCTATGAGTACCCTCCTGGTAAAGGGGGTAACCCCGGTCTCCTCCCCGCCTATGACCCCGGCGATGGCCACCGGCCCCCCTTCGTCTGCGATGACGAGGTCCTCGGAGGTCAGGACCCTCTCTATGCCGTCCAGGCAAAGGATCTTCTCGCCTTCCCTGGCCCTTCTCACCAGAATTTTTCCCCTGAGTTTGTCCAGGTCAAAGACATGGGTGGGATGGCCTATGGCGTAGAGGAGATAATTGGAAAGGTCCACCACGGAATTTACGCTCTGAAGTCCCAATTTCTCCAGTTTTTCCCGCAGCCATTCGGGGGATTCCCTCACCTCCACATCCTCCACCACCCTGGCCACATACCTGGGACACAGGTCCATCTCCTGGATTTCCACGGGAAAACTGGATTCCTCTTCGTCCTCCTCCAGGGCGAACTCTATTTTTCTCAGGGGACGGTCGGTGAAGACGGAAATTTCCCTGGCCAGGCCGTAGTGGGAAAGGCAGTCGGGGCGGTTGGGGGTAACCTCCAGGTCGTATATGAGGTCATCGCCCCAGGGCACGATTTCCTCCGGCGGAAAACCCATGGAGGAGAAAACCTCCTCCAGAGCCTGGCGATCCTCCTTAACGTCCACATATTCCTTCAGCCAATTTACTGAAACCTTCATTTCATCTGCTCCAGAAAATCCATCCTGTTCCAGTAATGGTTTCTGATGTCCGCCAGGCCTCTCTTAAGCATGGATATTCTGTCCACTCCCAGGCCGAAGGCAAAACCGGAATACTCCTCCGGGTCTATGCCTCCGGAACGGAGAACCTGAGGATGAACCATCCCCGATCCCAGGATCTCTATCCATCCGGCTCCTCCACAAACCCTGCAGTGCGGGTCCTTTCCTCCGCATACGGGGCAGGATATGTCCACCTCCGCCGAGGGCTCCGTGAAGGGGAAATAGGAGGGTCTGAACCTCACCCGGGTATCTTCGCCGAATAAGGCCTTGAGGAAGGTCTCCAGGGTCCCCTTTAGATGGGCAAAATTTATGCCCCGGTCCACCACCAACCCTTCAATCTGATAAAACATGGGGGTGTGGGTGGGATCCGCTTCGTCCCGGCGATAAACCCTTCCGGGGACGATTATCCTTATGGGGGGCTTCCTTCTTCTCATGGCCCTTATCTGGACCGGCGAGGTATGGGTCCTGAGAAGGTATCCTTCCCCCACGAAGAAGGTGTCCTGTTCCTGCCGGGCCGGGTGATGAGGCGGAATGTTAAGGGCATCAAAATTGAAGTATTCCTTCTCAACCTCCGGTCCGTCCTCAATGTCGTAGCCCATCCGGAGAAATATCTCCTCAATCCTGTGGGAAATCTCCGGAATGGGATGGACAGTTCCAAGGGGCTTAAGGTATCCGGGAAGGGTGGGATCAGGAATGGACTCCTGAAGTTTCTGCCTCCACAAACTTCCCTTAAGCCCCTCTTCCGCCTCTTTAAAAAGGCGCTCCGCCAGTTGCCGGAGTTCGTTCACCCTCTGGCCGAAGGAAGACCGTTCCTGCGGCGGAAGGGCGGGAATTTTCTTGAAAAGCCCGGGAATTTTCCCCTTTTTTCGGCTTAAAAATTCCTCCTTGAACTTCTGAAGATCCTGACGGCTCCTTATTCCAGCCGCCGCCGCCTCAACCTTCGCCCGAAGTTCATCTATCTCATCCGGCATCTTTCACAGCCTCCACCAGAAGGTCAAACTCCTGGGGAGCCCTCACCGCCATCTCTGCCAGGGACTTCCTGTTGAGAGCCACGCCCATCTTTCTCAGGCCCGCCATGAACCTGCTGTAGGAGAGTCCGCGGGCCCTTACGGCGGCGTTTATTCTGATAATCCATAGGCTTCTCATGTCCCTCTTCTTCTGCTTCCTCCCCTGATAGGCATCCACCAGGGCCTTTTCCATGGCTTCCTTGGCGGTTCTGTATAGACGATGCTTTGCTCCCCAATATCCCTTGGTCATGGACAGGATTTTCTTCCTGCGGTTTTTTCTCTTGGGTCCTCTCTTAACCCTCATCTTTTACCTCCTTAAATTCCAAGAAGTCTTTTAATGGACTTTACTTCCCCCTTGAACACCAGGGCGGGTTTCCTCAGGTGCCTCTTCCTCTTTCTGCTTTTTTTGGTGAGGATGTGGCTGTGGTAAGCCCTCCTTCTTTTAATTTTTCCCGTGCCTGTTATCTTAAACCTCTTGGCTGCGGATCTTTTAGTCTTTAGTTTGGGCATTCTTTCCTCCTTTCTTCTGTTTTTTAGGACCGAGAACCATAATTCCGATCCTCCCCTCCACCTTCATGGGGGTTTCTATCTCTGCTATATCCTGGAGATTCTCCTTTATTTTCTCCACCAGGGAAGTTACAAGTTCGGGTTTGCCCATTTCCCTTCCCCGGAGCCTCAACCGAACCCTCACCTTGTTTCCCTCCTCCAGAAACTCCCTGGCCTTTTTCAGTTTTACATCCAGGTCGTGCTTGTCTATCTTGGGCCTTACCTGTATTTCTTTGACCTTGGTCTGCTTCTGCCTCTTTTTGGCCTCGTGCTGCTTCTTCTGTTCCTCGTAGAGAAATTTCCCGTAGTCCATGATCCTGACCACCGGGGGGTTGGCCTTGGGGGCTATTTCCACCAGGTCAAGACCTGCCTCCTGGGCCAGGGCCAGGGCTTCCCTTATGTGCATAATCCCTATCTGCTTCTTGTCCTCTCCTATTACCCTCACTTTTTGAGCCCTTATTTCTTCGTTAATCCTGTGTGGCCTGGTTTTTTTAACGAATTCTCTCTTGTAATACCTTCGTCTCAAATCCTCCCTCTTAAAGTTCAGTGGATTTATTTTTAATTTTTTCTTTGGCTCTGGCCAGAAATTCCTCCAGGGTGACCGCCCCCACATCCCCCTTTCCCCTTATGCGAAGGGCAACTTTTCCCTCCTTTTCCTCCCGATCTCCCACGATAAGTAGGTAAGGGATTTTCTGGAGTTGACCTTCCCTTATTTTGTATCCAAGTTTTTCGCTCCTCAGATCCGCCTCCACCCTCAAACCCTCTTCCTGGAGTCTCTCCTCTATCTTCCTGGCGTATGGATGGTTTCTATCGGTTATGGGCAGAATCCTGACCTGAACGGGAGAAAGCCAGAGGGGGAAGGCCCCTCCGTAATGTTCAATCAAAACCCCGAAGAACCTCTCCAGGGAACCCAGCAGGGCCCTGTGGATCATTATGGGGGTGTGATGGGCCCCGTCCTCCCCCACATAGTAAAGGCCGAACCTCTGGGGAAGGTTAAAGTCCACCTGAATGGTGGAACACTGCCAGGTTCTTCCAAGAACATCCTTTATCTTTATGTCAATCTTCGGGCCGTAGAACACCCCCTCGCCGGGGTCAACCTCGTAGGAAAGCCCTGAGCGGTCCAGGGCGTTTTTGAGGGCCTGCTCTGCCCGATCCCACATCTCCACGGTCCCCACGAATTTTTCCGGCCTGGTGGACAGGTATACCTCGTAATCCTCAAAGCCGAAGGCGGAGAGCATGTCCCTGGCGAAGAAAAGGGTGGACAGAATCTCTTCCTCCATCTGGTCCGGGGTACAGAATATGTGGGCATCGTCCTGGGTGAATCCCCTCACCCTCAAGAGCCCGTGAAGAACCCCGCTGCGCTCGTAGCGGTACACGGTGCCCAGTTCCGCCCATCTTACCGGAAGATCCCTGTAGGAGCGCAGTTTGCTCTTGAACATAACTATGTGAAAGGGACAGTTCATGGGCTTAAGTTGATAGGAAACCCTGTCCTTTTCCATGGGAGGGAACATGTTTTCCCGGTAAAAATCAAGATGACCGCTGGTTTTCCAAAGGGAAAGATCCGCTATGTGCGGGGTGTAGACCAGATGATATCCCCTTTTCCTGTGCTCCTCTCTCCAGTAATCCTCAACGATACTCCTTACCACCGCTCCCCTGGGCAACCACAGAATAAGCCCAGGACCTATTTCCTCGCTGACCAGGTAGAGTTCCAGTTCCTTTCCCAGGCGGCGGTGATCCCTCTTTTTCGCCTCCTCAAGAAAATGGAGATAATTTTCCAGATCCTCCTTCTTGAAGAAGGCAGTACCGTAAATTCTCTGCATGCTTTCCCTGTTCTCGTCCCCCTTCCAGTATGCGGCGGAGACGGACAGGAGTTTGAAGTGCTTGATGTAACCGGTGGAGGGGACATGGGGACCCCGGCAGAGGTCCACGAAATCCCCCTGGACGTATACGGAAACATCTCCCTGGGTTTTCTCTTCTATGAGTTCTATCTTGAAGTCCTGACCTTTCTCCTTGAAGTAATTTATTGCCCTTTCCCGGGGCCATATCTCCCTTCTTATTTCCAGGTCCCTGGACGCCAGTTCCCGCATTCTTTCTTCTATTTTTTCCAGGTCCTCCGGGGTAAAGGGTTGCTCCCGATGGAAATCGTAGTAAAAACCGTTTTCTATGGCGGGCCCCACCCCCAGTTTGGTGCCGGGATAAAGTTGAAGAACCGCCTGGGCCAGGAGGTGGGAAGCGCTGTGACGAAGGACTGGAAGGGCTTCCTCCCCGTCAAAGAGAAACTCTACCTCATCACCTTCCACTTCGCTCCTTATGTCCCTCACCTCACCCCGGACCTTCACAGCCACGGGAAGGGGTCTTTCAGGATAGAGTTTCCTCCACAGTTCTATGTAGTTCTCTGCGTGAACTTCTTTCTCTATCAATTTTCCATCAACCTTTATCTTCATAAATTAATAAAAAATAGGCGCGGGCGGGATTGAACCGCCGACCCCTTGCGCGTCAAGCAAGTGCTCTCCCACTGAGCTACGCGCCTATTTATTGATCTTCTCTTTTAAAGCCTTTCCAGGGGTAAATTTTACCACTTTTTTACCGGGGATTTCAATAGGTTCGCCGGTTCTCGGGTTCCTTCCCTTCCTCGGTTTCTTCTCCACCACCCGGAAGGTTCCGAAACCCACCAGGGTGACCTTCTCCCCCCGGGCCAGGGCATCGCTTATCTCTTCAAGAATAATGTTCACCACTTCCCTGGCCTGCCTTCTGGTTAAAAAAGAGTCCTTAACAATTTTCGCCAAAATATCAGCCTTAATCATTCTTCCCTCCTGGGGATTTGTCCATCCTATTATAGCAACAGACCTTCCCTTGTCAAGGAAGGGTCCCTGCAGGCTTAGTTGGGAAACCTGAGAACCCATCATCCTTCGCCGGGAAGGTACCCCCTTCAGAAAATCGTAAACCTGAACTGCTTTCCACCCGTATAAAAGCAGTGATGCAAGCGAGAAGACAAGGAGGACGAAATGAAGAAGATAAGCGCAGCCTTCCTGAGCGTGCTCCTGAGCCTCTCCCTCTGGGCAAACTCTCCCCTGGACAAAAAACACAGAACTGTAAGGGCCTACAGAGTCCAGGAAAGGATAAAAATTGACGGCTTCCTGCGGGAGAAGGTGTGGGAAAATCCAGGATTCAACGACTTCGTCATGTCAGAACCCGAGGACGGAGGAAAACCCACGGAGACCACCGTGGTTTGGGTGGCCTACGACGACGATGCTCTGTATGTGGCGGCACGCCTTTACGATTCAGAGCCGGACAAGATAGTGGGAAGGCTGGGGAGAAGGGACGACAGGCTGGATTCCGACTGGTTTAGTTTCGCCGTGGATCCGTATTTTGACCGCCGGTCCGGCTTCCTATTCCAGGTCAATCCCGCCGGCTCCGTAAGGGATGCCTATCTTTACAACGACAATTGGAGGGATTACTCCTGGGACGGGGTATGGGAATGGGCCGTAAGGAAGGACGAAAGGGGCTGGACCGTGGAGATGAAAATTCCCTTCAGCCAACTCCGCTTTCAGAAAAAGGACAAATACATATGGGGGGTCAACTTCTCCAGGTTTATCATGAGGAAACAGGAACTGGACACCTTCGTGTGGATTCCCAGGGAGGAGACCTTTACCGCCTATGTATCCCGCTTTGCTGAACTTACCGGTATAGAGGGGATAAAACCAAAACCCCTGGTGGAGGCCATCCCCTACGGGGTGAGCAGCGTTAAATTTTCCCCCAGGGAAGAGGGAAATCCCTTCGCCCCGGGCCGTTCCTATTATTCAAACGCCGGTCTTGACTTTAAATTGGGTCTGAAGTCCAATCTTACCCTCACGGGAACGATAAATCCGGACTTCGGACAGGTGGAGGTGGACCCCGCCGTGGTCAACCTCACCGCCTACGAAACTTACTACGAAGAAAAAAGGCCCTTTTTCATAGAGGGTTCCAGCATTTTTGAATTTGGCACCGGGGGAGCCACCATGGGATCAAATATAAACTGGGAGGACCCCCAGTTTTTCTACAGCCGAAGAATCGGAGCCCCTCCCCACGGGTGGGCCCGGGGGCGGTTCGTAAAACAGGCTGACAGGACCACCATTTTAGGGGCAGGAAAACTAACCGGCAAGGTGGGCCACGGGTGGAACCTGGGCCTCATCTCGGCCCTGACCTCCAGGGAGTATGCGGAGATATGGCAGGATGGGAAAACCCTTCTCCAGGAGATAGAACCCCTATCCCTTTACAATGTGGCCAGGGTTCAGAAGGAATTTGACCAGGGAGCCCGGGGCCTGGGCTTCATAGCCACCGGGGTTTTCCGGGACCTGAGGGACCCGGACCTTGCCTCTTCCCTGGCAAAAAAATCCATGGCCTTCGGCCTGGACGGGTGGAGTTTTCTTGACGAAAAACGAAGATGGGTGGTTTCGGGTTGGTTTGGAACGAGTTATGTGGTCGGAAACAGGGACTTCATCTTCTCCCTTCAGCAATCCCCCCTTCACTACTTCCAGAGACCCGATGCCTCCCACCTTCACCTGGACCCCGAAGCCGAATCCCTTTCCGGTTGGGCAGGAAGACTGACCCTGGGGAAGCAGGGAGGCAATTGGCTCTTCAACCTATCCTCCGGAGTAATATCCCCGGGGTTTGAGATAAACGACCTCGGCTTTCAGTTCCGGGGAGACCGCATTCACAACCAGGCCGTAGCCGGCTATGTCTGGTATCATCCCGGCAAGGTTTTCCGGCAGAAAATCCTGGCCTTAGCGGGAGCGGTGGACCACGACTTTGGAGGAAATCTTCTGGAGGAAATGTTTTTTATCTTCGCCAAGGGAGAATTCGTCAACTACTGGGGAGGGGAGGTGATGGCAGGTTACAAGGCCCGGACCTGGGACCGGGACCTCACCCGGGGAGGCCCCATGGCGGAAAGCCCCCGGGCAGGAATGCTGATGGGAAGATTGTTTTCGGACCGGAGAAAACCGGTGGTCTTCTTCCTTATGGCCGATTACCTCCGGGCGAAAACCGGCGAAGAAGAGTTTACCGCCCTGGCCAGGATAAAGTGGAAGCCCAGGAGCAACATAACCCTGGCGCTGGGCCCCATGTACAATTTCCGCTACAACCTCGCCCAGTGGGTTACCCGGGTGGAAGACCCGTCGGCGGTAAACACCTACGGAGTCCGCTATGTATTCGCGGATATAATTCAGCACACCCTATCTGCCTCCATCAGGGTCAACTGGGCCTTCACCCCAAGACTCACCCTCCAGGCTTACCTGCAGCCCTTCATCGCCACGGGAGACTACAGCCGTTTCAAGGAACTGGCCGCCCCAAGAACCTATCGCTTCAACCTCTACGGGGAAGGGAACTCCACCATAGCCTTCCTTAACGGCTTCTACACCGTGGATCCCGATGGCTCCGGACCTGCCCCGTCCTTCTCCTTCTTCAACCCTGACTTCAACATGAGGTCCATGAGGGGCACGGTGGTCCTCCGGTGGGAATACAGGCCCGGCTCCACCCTCTACCTGGTCTGGACCCAGAAAAGGATGGACTACGAAAACTCCGGGGTCCTGAACCTGGGGAGAGATGTGGTGGATATGATAAAGGCCCCCGGGGACAACATATTCCTTCTTAAAATTTCCTATCGGTGGGGCACCTGAATTTCCAACTCAAATCCCCGGAAACGGGTTGACTACCCCGCCGCTTTTATCTGAAAATAATTAGGATTGAAAATCAAGGAGGAAGTTATGAAGGTCGGCATAAGGAAGGAAGATAAAAGCCGGTGGGAAAGGAGGGCCCCCCTGATCCCCTCCCATGTGGAGGAACTTACAGGAAGGGGAATAGGATTCATAGTGGAACCCTCCCCCATCAGGGTCTTCCCCGACGAGGAATACAAAAGGGCCGGAGCCATTTTAAGCCAGGACCTTTCCCCGGCGGATGTGATTTTAGGGGTAAAGGAAATTCCACCGGCCAAACTCCTGCCTGAGAAGGTTTACATGTTCTTTTCCCACACCATCAAAGGTCAGCCCTACAACATGCCCATGCTGCGCAGGCTCATGGAACTGAAGGATACCCTCATTGACTACGAGAGGATCGTGGACGATAAGGGAAGGAGACTTATTTTCTTCGGGACCTTTGCCGGCTATGCCGGGGCCATAGATACCCTCTGGGCCCTGGGGAAAAGGCTGGAGGAAGAAGGGTGGAAAACCCCGTTTTCCAGGATAAAACAGGCCTATCAGTACTCCTCTCTTCAGGAAGCCAGGGAGGAAATATGCTCGGTGGGGGAAGAAATCCGAAGAGAGGGTCTCCCCCGGGAACTCCTGCCCCTGGTGGTGGGCTTTGCAGGCTACGGAAATGTTTCCCGGGGAGGTCAGGAAATAATAGACCTTCTGCCCACCCGGGAGGTGAATCCCGAGGACCTTGGCCATCTTAAGCCGGACCCCCACACCGTTTACAAGGTGGTCTTCAAGGAATGGCACATGGTGGAACCCACGGAGGGGGATTTTGACCTTCAGCATTACTACACACATCCGGAAAAATATCGTGGCGTATTTTCCCGCTACCTTCCCCACCTCACCGTTTTGATAAACGCCATTTATTGGGATGCCAGATATCCCCGACTGGTCACCGTGGAGGACCTCAAGAAACTCTACAGGGAAGGGGCAAGACTCAGGGTAATAGGGGACATAAGTTGCGACATAAAGGGAGCCATTGAGGCCACGGTGAAGTGCACCGACCCGGGCTCTCCCGTTTACCTCTACGATGTGGAAGAGGACGCCGTCAAGGAGAAATTCACCGGCAGGGGCCCCCTCATCCTGGCGGTGGACATCCTTCCGGCGGAACTTCCCCGGGAGGCCTCCCAACACTTCAGCCAGGTCCTCAAGGGATTCATTCCGGAGGTGGTCTCCGCCGACTACACCGTCCCCTTTGAAAAACTGAAACTCCCTCCGGAACTTAAAAGGGCGGTAATAGTTTACCGGGGAAATCTCACCCCGGACTACGAATACCTGAAGAAATTTTTATAAACGAGGTGAAATCATGAAAAAAGTATTAATCCTGGGAGCAGGTCTGGTTTCCAGGCCCATGGTTAGGTATCTACTGGAAAGGGGGGTGGAGGTTACCGTGGCCTCCAGAACCCTCTCCAAAGCCGAGGCCCTCATCCAGGGCCATCCCCTGGGCAGGGCCTTTCCCTGGACGGTGGACAATCAGGGGGCCCTGGAGATGTTGGTGGAATGGGCGGATGTGGTGGTGAGCCTTCTTCCCTACGCCTATCATCTCCAGGTGGCCAAGACTTGCCTAAAACACCGAAAACACCTGGTAACCACCTCCTATGTAAAGCCCGAAATGGCGGCCCTGGACCGGGAAGCCAGGGAAAAGGACCTCATTTTCCTCAACGAAATAGGTCTTGACCCCGGAATTGACCACATGTCCGCCATGAAACTCATGGAGGGAATAAGGAAAAGGGGAGGAAGGATAACCTCCTTCCGCTCTTACTGCGGAGCCCTTCCGGCCCCGGAGGCGGCGGACAACCCGCTGAAATACAAATTCGGATGGTCCCCCAGGGGAGTCCTCCTGGCGGGGAGGAACTCCGCCAGATTTCTGGAAAACGGAAATGTGGTGGAGGTACCCGGGGAAAAACTCTTCACCTATCACCGGGGAATTGATGTGGAAGGGGTGGGGGAACTGGAATACTACCCCAACAGGGATTCTCTCCCATACATGAAACTTTACGGCATTGAGGATGCCCGAACCATGTTCCGGGGAACCCTCCGGTATCCAGGCTGGTCCAAACTCTGGGCAGTGCTTTCTTCGGCGGGTTTCCTCAGCGAAGAGAAAAAACAGGGCGGTGTTTCCCGGGCAGAATACACGGCATCGGTTCTTAAAACCTCCCCTAAAGAAGTGGAGAAAACTCTGAGGGAGGAATACGGCGCCGGCGACCAGGAGATGGAAAAGATTGAGTGGATGGGGCTGCTCTCCGGAGAGAAAATTCCCGAGGAAGAAATTTCCCCCATTGATCTCCTGGAAAAACTACTTTGGGCCAGGATGCAGTATCGCCGGGGGGAAAGGGATATGGATGTACTTCTCCACCAGATAGAGGCGGAATTCCCCGGCGGTAAAAGGGAGAAGCACACCTCCCTCCTGGTAGACTTCGGAATCTACGGCCAGGAAACCTCCATCGCCCAAACCGTTTCCCTTCCCGCCGCCATAGGGGTAAAGATGATCCTGGATGGGAAAATCACAAGGCGGGGGGTGATGATCCCGGTTTACAAGGAGATCTACGAACCGGCCCTGGAAGAACTGGAGGAGATGGGAATTTCCTTCCAGGAAAAGGCGGAGGTGATATAATTCAAGTATGGCTAAAGTAGTTGTTTTAAAAACCAGACCCGAGACGGTCCTGGAGGACATAGACCGGGCCTTTGAACTGGCGGAAATAGACCGGGAATTTTCCCGGGAGGCCTCCACCATCATAAAGCCCAACATCTCCTGGCACTTCGTATATCCGGCCTCCAACACTACCCCATGGCAACTGGAGGGGACGGTCCTTTCCCTGAAAAAGCGGGGATACGAAGACCTCCATGTGGTGGAAAACAACACGGTGGTAACCAATCCCTACAAGGGTGAAAAACTCCTGAAATTTGACAAGGTCTTCACCAAATACGACCTTCCCGTTTACTACAACTTCAAGGACCTGCGCTGGATAAAATACGAACCCAAGGGAGAACTACTGATCCTGCCCAAGATATACAAGAAGGGAATTTACATTCCGGAGTTCTTCTTCGGAAAGAACATAATCCACCTCCCCACGGTAAAAACCCACATCTACTCCACCATCACGGGCTCCATGAAAAACGCCTTCGGGGGACTTCTCAATACTAAAAGACACTACACCCACACCTGGATTCACGAAACCCTGGTGGACCTTCTCACCATTCAAAAGGAAATCCACTCCGGCATCTTTACCCTCATGGACGGAACCCACATCGGATGCGGCCCCGGTCCCCGGACCCTGGAACCCCACGAGGCAGACCTAATCCTCGCCTCCGCGGACTCGGTGGCCATAGACGCCGTGGAGGCCAAAATTCTGGGCTTTGACCCCATGACCATCCCCTTCATCCGCCTGGCCCACGAAAGGGGTCTCGGGGTGGGGGACCTCAAGGAAATAGAGATCGTGGGGGAAGATGTGGAAAAGATCAACTTCCGCTGCCGGGTGGGGGATAACCTGGCCAGCAAGGTGGGGGACATACTCTGGTTCGGACCCCTGAAGGGCCTCCAGTGGCTTTTCTTTCACACTCCTCTGGTCTACATCTTCGTCTTCGGCTCCTTCTTCTTCCACGACATGCTCTGGTATCCTCTGAAGGGCAAGAAGGTGGTGGATGACTACATCCACAACAGCAAGTGGGGAAAACTATTCCAGGAGTATTAGACCTTCAAGGCTGAAACTATCTCAAAGGCCCTGCGCCTGATGGTCTGAAAATCCTCCTCGCCCAGGGGAGAATACTCCATGTAGGGGAAGAGAAGTTTGTTGTGAAGGAGAGGATCGTGTTCCTCTGGCAGATAACCCCGGGAAACCAGTTCCTGAAAATCCTTAGTTCCGGGAACCGGTGAGTAATAGGCCAGGGAAGGTTTTACCCCTAACTTCTCCAGATAATCCAGGGTTTTGAGAACCGAGGAAGGTCCCTGCCCCGGAACCCCCACTATCACATAGGCCACCAGGTCCCGCCGGAGAAAACCGGCCCTTTCAAAATGGAGCACCGCCCTTTCAAACTCCTCCAGGCTGAGTTTAGGCGTCCGCTCCCTTAAAAAATCCTCGTCCACGCTCTCCAGGGAAAGCCGAACGGTCTTGAAATTCGCCTCCCTCATGAGCCAGGCCACCTCCTCGTCCACCAGCCTCACATGGAGGCCGTTGGGAAGGTGAAACCTGAGGTCCCATCCCCGGGAAGCCACCTCCCGGAAAATGGGCTTGAAGTGGGAGGCGGAATCCACCAGAAGGGCATCGTCGTAGAGAGCCAGATCCTTTATGGAAAGCCTCACCGCCATTTCCATCTCACCAAGGACGATCTCCCGGGGCCTTTTTCTCCAGCGGTGAAGAAGGAAAGAGGCGCAAAAACTGCAGCGGAAGGGACAGCCCCGGGTGGTGGTGAACACCGAAGAGTTCCCCCCGGAAAGCCCCAACATAGTCAGGGGCTCCCCACCGCAGGAAAACCGCCTCCCGGAAACATCCCCCAGGACCTCCACTGCTTTGCATCCCGCCTCTCCCCTTATGACCTCCCCGAACTGTGAAGCGTGGCCGGGCATGAGGCTGGCATAGGTCCCACCCACGAAAACGGGAAGGTTCCCCCAGACCCTCCTTACGCTTTCCACAACCTCACCCACTCCGGGATACCAGTAGGTCATCCCCGTGGTGATGAAAACCGCCAGGGGAGGCGGAAATTCCCCCATAAAACCTTCCATCCTGGCCCGGGGAATTCCGAAGCGATAAAAAAACCTCTTCACCCTTCTTAAAATTTCAGGTTTTTCCGTTCTTTCTCTGTAAAACTTCCCGGTTCCGTATTTCTTAGACCTGGTGGGTGGAGCCAGGGGAGAATTTCTGTCCATGTAATCAAAGAGGAAAAAATTAAAGTCGGTATATTTTTTAATATAGGAGGCCAGACGGTAAAGCCCCAGTGGTCTTAGCCAAAGGTCGTAGGCGGTAAAATCGTAAATGGGCGGGTGGAAAAGGGCCACCCATTTTCCCCTTGAAAAATCCTTGCCCATGGTCTATTTTATAAGTATGAGGAGCAGCACCTCAGCGAAGATTATAACTCTTTTATGGATGGTTTTTGGGGTATTTTCGCAAAAAATCCTGGAGATTCCGGTAATCCAGGACCTGGGGAAGACGCTATCATCCTCGGGAAACTACATATCCTTTTGCGGAAGGGTAGCCCTGGATCAAGAAGGCAACATCTACATCCACGACAGGGATCGGGGAAACATACTGAAATTTTCCCCGTCCGGAAGGTTTCTGGGAGCGGTACTTCCCCTGGGACTCAGAAAAAAGGAAGTCTCCTCCCTCAAGGATTTCTACCTGGCCAACGACAACCTATATGTAATAGACGAAGGGACGAAGTCCCTCAAGGTCTTTGACCTCAACGGGAAGTTCAAATTTCTAATAAAAACCCACGACACCCCGGGCTCCGTGGGCGTAGGTCCCAACGGTCTGATTTTCGTGGCAGATTACGATCCCCGGCGCAACGCCCTGGTCTCCATTTACAGTTCCCGGGGCAAATTTCTGGGTGGATTCGGAATGCCCTTCCACACACCGGACTACAGCGATCAGAGGAAGTTCTATCCCCTCCAGCGGAGGATAACGGTAAGGGTTTCCCCCTCCGGAGAGATAGGAGTTTTGTCCAATGTTCTTGGGATTTTCCGCAAATACTCCACATCCTACACCCTGGTTTTTGAAAGGAAAATGGAGGGTCCTGAGGTCCCCCAGGGGAGCATTGAAGTTTACGAAGACACCCTGGCGGTGATCCTGGCGGCGGCGGATCTGGCCATAGACTTCCGGGGGCGCTTCATAATATCCCTGCCCTCCCAGTTCGCATACATCTACGATCCCCGGGGAAACTTTCTGGGGAAAATGGGTATAAAAACCCCGGAGGGCTTCTTATCCCCCCTGCTCATGTTCCTCTCGGGAAGGAAGATGGGATCCGGGGCCAGGAACAAATTGTTTCTTCTGGATTACGGGGCGGTGGAGGGACAGTTATGAGCAATCGGGTTCTTTATTCTTTCAAAAGGGGAAACACCTGGATTGAAATAGTGAAGGGGGACATCACCGAAGAAGAGGTGGACGCCATCGTAAATGCGGCCAATTCTTATTTGAAGCACGGGGGAGGTGTGGCCGGAGCCATCGTCAGAAAAGGGGGAAAAATCATTCAGGAGGAAAGCGACAGGATAGGTTTTGTCCCGGTGGGCTCCGCCGCCGTAACCGGGGCCGGAAAACTGAAGGCCCGTTATGTGGTCCATGCTGTGGGCCCCAGATGGGGGGAAGGTGACGAAGAAGAGAAACTGAGAAGCGCAGTGCTCTCTGCCCTGAAGGCAGCGGAGGAAAAGGGGGCCAGGTCCGTTTCCCTTCCTGCCATAAGCACGGGGATTTTCGGGTTTCCCAAGGATAAAGGAGCCGAAGTTATCCTCCGGGCCATAGTGGATTACATAGACCAGGGAACCGCCCTGGAAAGGATCCGGGTTTGCAACATAGATGACCAGACCTGCGAAATTTTCCTGGAAAAGGTCAAGGAATTGGTGTGATGCCCATTTACGGTTCGCTTGAGACCATGGACCTGGGGGACATCCTCCAGTGGATATACCTGAGGGGCAAGACCGGCCAACTTACGGTAAAAATAAACAATTACGAGAAAAAATTTTTCCTGAGAAAGGGCAAGTTGAAGTACGGAATCTCCGAAGAACCCAACGAAAGGCTCGGTCCTTATTTGATGAAAACCCTGGACATCAGCAAGCAGGAACTAATAATGGCCATCACCCTGGGGAAAAGGGATAAACTTTCCCTGCCCCAGGCCATGGAAACCCTGGGGATCGCCTCCCGGGAAACCGTGGAACGCGCCCTGGAAGAACTGGTGCGGGAAATAGCCTTCAACTCCTTCGTGGACGAGGGGTACTTCCGCTTTGAAGAAAGGGAAATGGAAGTCCCCTACGAAGTGGACATAGACATACAGGACATACTCCTCAGCGGATATGCCCGAAAGGACGAACTTCTGGAAATTCAGAAGGTGATTCCCCACCTGGGGGTAAAATTTGAAATCTTAAAAAAGAAGAAAGGAGAGCCACTTCTGGAACTTCTGGCCAGGGGAATGACCCTGGGGGAGGCGGCGGAAGAACTGGGTTTATCCCCCTTTGAAGCCTTTAAGAAGGCCTACGACCTCTACGAAAGCGGCCACCTCAAACCCCTGGGCGTGGAAAAAAGGGAGGACGAGAAGGAGAAAAGCGACCGCTTTATCCTCCTCAGGGAAAAGGCGGAAATGTTCTACCGGGAGGGAAGGCTCAAGGAGGCCCTGGACCTATATCAAAAATTGCTGAAGGAGGACCCCGGCAACCAATTTCTTATGGCCCGGATAGAGGAAATAAAGAAGGCCCACTCCGTGGAACTGGAGGACCGGTGGGTCCCAAAACTTAAAATTTCCATGGAAAAGGTGATATCCGCCGACCTGAGCCCCCAGGAAGGTTTCGTCCTTTCCAGAATAAACGGGGCGTGGACCCTGGCGGAGATAATAAAACTCTGCCCATTTCCCGAGGAAACCACCAGGGGAATCCTCAAAATTCTTCTGGCCAAGGGTATAATTGAAATTTGAGCAGAATCGTGTTCGTCCTTCAGGGTGGAAAACCCATCCCGGCCTTTCAAATTGAAGAAAACACCTTCGTTCTGCCTTCGGGAAAGCGGAAAAAATCCCTTCAAGTCTTTTCGTCCTCCAGCCTCCAGGGCGATTATCACCCAGCAACCTTTAAGACAGCGCTTAAGGAAGCCCAGAAGAGGGCGGAGGACCTGGCCCGGGAGGTGGACGATCAACTTCTCTGGGAGACCCTTTCCGAACCCGCCACCCTGGAGGAAATCGGGGAGATTTACTACGGCCAGGAGGTCAAAGACGAAAGGCTGGTGGCCCTCTTCCTGAAATTGTCCAACTCCCCCTTTTTCAAAAGGAAGGGGGAATTATTCGTGGCCAGGAGTCCCCGGGAGGTGGAGGAACTCAAAAGGGCGGAAAGGGCCCGGGAGGAAAGAAAAGAACTGATATCCCGTTTTCTAAACTTCGTGGAAACAGGGGAAAACCCCCCGGAGGAAGCGGAGGAAATCTTCTCCCTTTTAAGGAATTATGTGGTTCACCAGGGGAAAATTCCGGAAAAGAACCTGGTTCAGGAAATAATGACATCCCTCGGAATCAGGAAAAGCCAGGGCCTGGTCTCCTTCCTGAGCCGAATGGGTCGGTGGAAGGAGGACGAGGAACCCCTGATTGAAAAATTGAACCTGAACCGCCCCTTCAAGCCGGAACTTATAATTCAGGCCAGGAGTTTCCCCGTATCCGACGAGGGAAGGGAGGAAGAACCTGCCCTGGCCCTGGCCATAGACGATGCCAACACGGTGGAGGTTGACGACGCCATAAGTCTGAGAAGCCATGGGGAGGATTACATTCTGGGGATCCATGTCTGCGACCTGGAGGCCTTCATACCCCGGGAGACGGACCTGGACCGGGAGGCCATGAAGAGGGGACAGACCGTTTATCTACCGGAAAAAAGGTATTTCATGCTCCCCGAAGAACTGGTCACCGAAGTCTACACCCTCTCGGAGGAGAAACCTTCCAGGGCCCTCTCCCTTTACCTTCGCCTGGGGCCACAACTTCAGACGAAGGAATGGTGGTTCTCCAGAACCCTGGTAAGAATTAAAAGGATGTCCTATCAGGAGGCTGACGAAAGGCTGGAAAGGGATTATCCCGTCCTCAGCGAATTTTTCCAGCGCAGAGAACAGGGAAGAAGGGAAAGGGGAGCCCTGATAGTGAACCTCCCGGAACTGGAGATAAAAATTGATGGAGAAAGGGTGGAAATCAGCAAAAAGGACATGATGACCCCAGCCCATCGGGCCATCCAGGAGGCCATGGTCCTCTACAACGAAAAGGCGGCGGAATTGCTTGTGAAAAAGGGGGTGGCGGCGGTTTTCAGGACCCAGCCCTTTGACCCCGGAGACCTCCCGGAAATAGATCCGGAGGATCCCCTCTACTTCCTGAAAATCCTTCCCTTCCTCAAGGCATCCCAGATTACCACCCATCCCCAGCCCAACCTTTCTCTGGGGGTCAACTACTACACCCAGGCTTCCTCGCCGCTACGGCGCTACGGGGACCTCCTCATCCAGAGGCAGATGGCCCACGCCCTGGGCTTGTCCGAGGAAAATTACACCACCCAGGACCTCATGGCCATGTTTGAATATCTGGAGGAAAGGGCAAAACAGATAAAGGAACTGGTCCGCTCCAGGAGAACCTACTGGATCCTGAGGTACCTCCAGCAAAGGGAGGGCCAACACCTCGTGGGTTATTACTCCAGATTCCTCTCCGGCAGGCATTTTGCTTTCTTCCCGGACCTTCTCACGGAATTTCCGGTAAACCTCCCATGGCAAAGGCCCCAGAGGCAGGGCCGGGAATTCGTATTCCGAATAGACAAGGTGGACCTCCAAAAGAGAAAAGTCATCCTGACCATGGTATGAGGAAACCCCTCCTTTTTATAGCCCTCTCCCTGTTGATATTCGCAAAACCCAAAGAACCCTTAAAGGGCTTTCTCCCTACGAAAAAAGGGGATTACGCCACGGTGAACCCCGGGCGGCCTTCCCTCATCTGGGCGGGGCGCTTCTCCCTGGTGGAAGGGGGAGGCCCCGGAGACCTGTCCATGAATTTCGTGGAGGAACTCAGGTCCCGGGGCACGGAGGTGATATTTTACCGGTGGTTTCCGGCGGACTACCACTACCTCTACGGAGGAAGGGACGATCCCCTCATGAAGTGGGCCTACGAAAACCGCAGAACCGCCACCCTTAATCCTGAAGGTCCCTTTCCCCACTGTCAGGAAAGCGGCTACGACTGGTGCCAGGACTTCTATTTTGACCTGGGCAATCCTTCAGTCAGGAAGAAACTGGTGGACTACCTACACGGGCTTCTAAGCCATGGGCTTTACTCCGGAATATTCTTTGACTGGGCCAGCGGAGTTTTCATCTTAGAAGAACCATACCTTCCCATGAGGGAAAACTTCAGAATCAAACATCCCGGAGCCTCCTACCTCCTGGAAGTGGTAAAAACTTACGAACTTCTGAGAAAAACCGTGGGAAAGAAAGTGATAGTCACCAATCAGGCCTTCAGAAACCCCGGCATTTTAGCCTGGGTGGACTACGACATGACGGAATCCTACGGCACAGGGAGCGAATACCTGGGCAAGGTCCTTCGGGTGGAGGGCCGCGGAGTGGTGGAAGTCCCTCAAACCCTGTACTACCCGGTGAGTCCTGATCCCCTGCGGGGCTCCCTGAAGGATACCCTTCAATACCTTGACTATCTTTGGAAACTTAGAAAAAAGGCCCCGGTAAGTTTCAAAAATTTCATTTACCTCAACTACGCCGCCCCGGAGTTCAAGGAGGTCTCTCCGGGACTTTACAGAGCCCTCACCCCCCGAAACGCCATCTTTTTCGGATACTGCGTGGCCAAACTACGGGGTTTCATCTCCTACACCGAAGTGCCCTTTGATAGGTCCCTGGAAAGGACGGACCTCTATTTCTACGACCTGGGAAAACCCCGGGGAAAGGCCTACGAAAAAATACCAGGGGGATTCGTCAGGTTCTACACCGGGGGGTTCGTGGTGGTGGGGGAATGGGAAGAGCCCGTAAAAATATGTCTCACCTCGCCCCTTCTCCGGGAGAACGCCGTGGTTTACGACCTCTACGAAAACTCCTGGGCGGGAAGGGTCAAGGACAGGTCCCTTTGCATAACAATCCGGCCGGAGAAGGACCCCCTCCGGGGGGAGGCCGCCCCTTCGGGAAGGGTTTTTCTCTACCCCTCCGGTTTCATGGAAAGAATCCACTAAAGGTTATATTCTTCGCAAAATTCTGGTATATTCTCAGTAGATGGAGTGGATAGAATTGCTCATAGGGGTCGTTCAGGGCGTTACGGAATTTCTCCCTGTGAGTTCCTCCGGCCACATAGCCCTCCTGGAGCACTGGTTCGGAGTGTTTTCTCCGGACCTGTCCCGGGAAGTGGCCCTTCACCTGGCCACCCTCCTGGCGGTTCTCATTTACTTCAGAAGTAAAGTATGGAAACTGATAGTTTCCTGGCTCAGAGGTCGTGATCTGAACTACCTCCTCTATCTGGTGGTAGGGAGCCTCCCGGCGGCAGCGGTGGGGTTTCTTGGAAAAGATTACATAGAAAAGGCCTTTGCCTCACCCACGGCCATCGGGTTTTTCTTTCTCATCACCTCGCTGATCCTCCTTTCCACCCGCTGGGCCAGGGGCGGAGGGGAAAATCTGAACATCCCCAGGAGCCTTTTAATCGGCATAGCCCAGGCCCTGGCTATACTGCCCGGGATTTCCCGCTCCGGGACCACCATCTCCGCCGGGCTTCACCTGAAAATTCCCCCGGAGGAAGCCTTCGGCTTTTCCTTTTTGCTGTCCATTCCCGCCGTGGCCGGGGCTGGCCTCCTGGAAGCGGTGAAGGTCTCCCCTGCTTCCATCCTTTCACACTGGCAGGGAATGGTGGTGGCCTTTGCCGCAGGATATCTCTCCCTCTCCATCCTGGGAGGACTCGTAAAAAAGGGTAGACTCTGGATATTTTCGCCCTATCTTTTTCTTCTTTTCCTTCTGGTCCTGATCAAAGGAGGCTAATGTGAGAAAAATAGCGGTTCTCATGGGAGGTGGGAAGGGCACCAGGTTCTGGCCCATGAGCGTGGAGGCCCAACCCAAACAGTTTTTGAAGATAACCTCGGGAAAAAGCATGTTGCAGGAGACGGCTGAAAGGATAAAGCCGGTGGTGGGGGAGGAAAACATCTGGGTGGTCACCACATCTTCCCTGGCGGAAAGGGTAAAAAGGGAACTTCCCTTCATAGGGGACAGGATAATTGAAGAACCTTTCGGAAGAAACACGGCGCCGGCGGTCCTCCTTTCCATGAGGGTCCTGGTGGAAAAATACGGGGATTTCAATGTGGCCTTCCTCCCTGCGGACCACCACATAAGGCCGGCGGAGGCCTTCGCCCACCAGGTGGAGGCATGCTTCCAGGCGGCCCGGGAGGAAATCGTAACCATAGGCATCCCCCCCTCCAGACCGGAGACGGGTTACGGCTACATAAAGGTGGAGAAAAATTCCTCCAGAACCATAGGCGGATTTACCTTTTACCGAGCCCTGGGATTTACCGAAAAGCCCTCCCTGGAAAGGGCCCAGGAAATGCTGAAGGAGGGAAATTACTTCTGGAATTCAGGTATCTTCGTGTGGAACGCTCAGATTTTCTTACAAAAACTTGCTAAATTCTCCCCAAGGTTCTATAATATATACGAGGAAATGGGAAGGAGGGATCTCGTGGAAGTTTACAGGAGGGTGGAGCCCATGCCCATTGACAAGGCCTTCATGGAGGCCCTGCCCTATTTTCTCATGTCCAGGGCGGAGTTCTCATGGTCGGACCTGGGCTCCTGGCACTCCCTCTGGGAAGTTCTGGAAAAGGACGCCCGGGGGAATGTGATCAGGGGAGATGCCACCCTCCACGAAACCGAAAACACCCTGGTTATGACCACCAAGAAAACGGTGGTTATCGGGGTGGACGACCTTGCCATCGTGGAAACGCCCCACGGGCTTCTGGTGATGCGCAGGGACGCCTCACCCCACCTAAAAAAAATAATAGAAAAGGAGGTAAACAAAAATGATAAGATGGGATAAGTTCACCATAAAGTCTTCCGAGGCCCTTCAGGCTTCCAAGGAGTTGGCTCTGGAATACGCCAATCAATACATAGAGCCGGCTCACCTTCTCCTGGCTTTAATCGCAGACAAGGAATCCGTAGCCAGGAGGATCCTGGAGAAAATCGGGGTTGATATCCCCGTTCTGGCCCAGAGGCTGAAGGAAGTGGTGGAGAAATTCCCCAAAATCCAGGGAATTTCCGATGTTTACATATCCCCCAGGCTTCAGCAGGCGCTGGAGGCCGCCTTCCGCTACGCCGAAACCTTCAAGGACGAATATGTGGCCCAGGAACACATACTCCTGGGCATTCTCACGGTGGAATGCCCGGGCTCTGCGGTCCTGAAGGCCATGGGGGTGAGCGAGCAGGCCATCATGCAGGCCCTTACCTCCATAAGGGGAACCCAGAGGATTACCGACCAGAACCCCGAGGAAAAATACGAAGCCCTCAAGAAGTTCGGAAGGGACCTTACGGAATTGGCGGCCAAGGGAAAACTGGACCCGGTCATCGGCAGGGACGAGGAGATAAGGAGGGTCATGCAGATACTCTCCAGAAGGACCAAGAACAACCCCGTCCTGGTGGGAGAGCCCGGCGTGGGAAAAACCGCCATCGTGGAGGGTCTGGCCCAGAGGATAGTCAACGGGGATGTCCCCGAAGGGCTGAAAAACAAAAGAATTTTCGCCCTGGACATGGGCTCCCTCATAGCCGGGACCAAATACAGGGGAGAATTTGAAGACCGGCTCAAGGCGGTGCTGAACGAGATAATAAACTCCGAAGGACAGATAATACTCTTCATTGACGAACTTCACACCGTGGTGGGTGCCGGCGCCGCCGAAGGAGCCATAGACGCCTCCAACATGCTTAAACCCGCCCTGGCCCGGGGAGAACTTCGGGCCATAGGAGCCACCACCCTCACCGAATACAAGAAGTACATAGAAAAAGACCCGGCCCTGGAGAGGAGGTTCCAGCCGGTATTCGTCAAGGAACCTTCGGTGGAAGAGACCATCGCCATTCTCAGGGGCCTCAAGGAAAAATACGAGGTTCACCACGGGGTAAGGATAAAAGACTCTGCCCTGGTGGCGGCGGCGGTCCTCTCCGACAGGTACATAACCGGAAGGTTCCTCCCGGACAAGGCCATTGACCTGGTGGACGAGGCAGCGGCCCAACTGAGAATAGAAATAGACAGCATGCCCAGGGAAATAGACGAAATTGAAAGGAGAATCATCCAACTGGAAATAGAAAAACAGGCCCTTTCCAAGGAAGACGACCCGGAATCCAGGGAAAAACTGGCCAAGATAGAAAAGGAACTGGCGGAACTCAGGGAAAAATCCGACGCCCTGAAGGCCCAGTGGAAGGCAGAGAAGGAACTCATCACCAAAAGCCGGAAGATAAAGGAACAAATAGACGAACTCAAGAGGCAACTGGAAAAGGCCCAGAGGGAAGGGAACCTGGAACTGGCGGCCAAGATCCAGTACGGGGAGATCCCAAAACTCCAGAAGGAACTGGAGGAGGTCCACAAAAAACTGGAGGAAATCCAGAAGGAAGGGGGACTCCTCAAGGAAGAAGTGGACGAGGAGATGATAGCCCAGGTGGTCTCCCGCTGGACCGGAATCCCCGTGACTAAACTCCTGGAAAGCGAAAAGGAAAAACTCATACACCTGGAAGAAAGGCTCCGCAGAAGGGTGGTGGGCCAGGACCACGCCCTCAAGGCTGTGGCCAACGCCATAAGAAGGGCCAGGGCAGGACTTCAGGATCCCAACAGACCCATCGGCTCCTTCATCTTCCTGGGACCCACGGGGGTGGGAAAAACGGAACTGGCCAAGGCCCTGGCCGAAGAACTCTTTGACGACGAAAGGGCCATGGTGCGCCTGGACATGTCCGAATACATGGAGGCCCACTCCGTCTCCAAACTCATAGGTTCCCCTCCGGGGTATGTGGGATACGAGGAGGGAGGCCAACTCACCGAAGCGGTAAAGAGGAGACCCTACACCATCGTCCTCTTTGACGAAATAGAAAAGGCCCATCCCGATGTCTTCAACATACTACTTCAGATCCTGGACGACGGCCGACTCACCGACAACAAGGGGCGCACGGTGGACTTCAGAAACACCGTTATCATAATGACCTCCAACATAGGCTCCACCATAATCCAGGAACTGGTAAACGACGAAGAGAGGATGAAGGCCGAGGTCATGGGCCTCCTGAGAAAAACCCTGAAGCCCGAGTTCCTCAACCGCATAGACGAGATAATAATCTTCAAGCCCCTGAGCCGCGAGGTCATATACCAGATAATAGACATCCAGATAGAAAGGCTTATAAAACTCCTGGAACCCAAGAAGATCACCCTGGAACTCACCGAAAGGATGAAGGACTTTCTGGTGGCGGAGGGCTACGATCCGGCCTTCGGTGCCCGTCCTCTGCGCAGGGCCATCCAGCGCTACATCCAGGATCCTCTCGCCATAGCCATCCTGGAAGGAAGGGTGAAGGAAGGTCAGCACCTGATAGTGGACCGGGAAGCGGGAGAGACGGTATTCAAGCCCAAAAGTTAAGGGTAAATAAACGGAAGTTCCCCCTATCGCCGGGGGAACTTCCCCCTACCCATACTCATTATTTTACACAGAAGAAAACCTTGTAAAAGGCTACGGCCAGTTCCCTTTTATCAGTGCTATCCTTGCTTACTTGGGCGGGAACGAAGGACTTCTCCGCCTCAAACCTCAGGATGAATTCGTCCCCATCCCCCATCATCTCCGGAGATATCTCGTAAAGTTTTTTGAAGGTTGGTTCCGTAATCTCCGCTAAGAGTTTATCGTTGACGAAAACCCTGAGTTTCTGGTCGGGAAGAAACCTGGTGGGGAAGAACCCTTCCAGGTAAAGGAAGGAAACCTTCCTGGGGTTTTCCACCCGGCACACCGCCACCCGGGACATCCACCTCCATGTTCTCCCGCTGCTGTCGGTCTCCTCCCCATACCATCCCTCGGCGTATATTTTCTGGGGCAGAATTTCCGGGTTTATTTTTATTTTGAGGTTTTTCCTCAGAACCTCTATTTTGTCGCCGGTGCCGGGATTGTAAAAGCCAATGGATAAGTTTACGGGAAAACTATCCCCCCTGATGTCCTCTATGTACTCGGGAAGGACCAGAACCCTCTCGTATGAGATCTCCTCGCCGGGTCTCCAGCGGGAAAACTCCACCGGGGGCTTGTGGTCGTCCACCAGATACATGCTTTTGGAATGGAGGTCCCAGAAGTGGACATAAACCCAATAATCGTCGCCCAAGGAAAATCCCGGCTTGGCAGTCCAGGAGTATTTCATCTTTAAAATGTAAGCGTCTTTAGGCTGGGGGGGATTGAATTCCAATTTGAGGTCCACGGGAAGTTTTTTAGCGTTTTCTTTCTTCCCGCAGAAGGGCAGAACAAGAAAGAGAACCAGGGCAAACATCAAAAATTTCAGATTTTTCATCTTTCCCCTCCTAAATAGTTATTTCCAGGGAAGTCAGCAGGATTATATCATTTTTCTTCAGGGTGGCTAAAGGAGGTTGGTTGTTGAACCTTTCGCTGAGGGAAAAATTGAGCCAAAACGGTTTTTTCATGAGAACCTTAACCGAGGCTTCCCCTTCAAACCTGAAATCTGAAAGGTCCAGGAGGGATGGAGTGTAAAGGGCCCCCAGGTTGAACTGCGCCCCAGAATCCAGCCTCTGATACACGCTCATCTGAAAGGCCAACCTCCGGCTCTTCTTCAGGGAAGTTTTCGTGAAATAAGCCTCGTATTCCTCTGAATAGGAGGCCGATATGGAAAACTTATTCCTGGGTCTCTCCTCCACGGTATAATTTATTCCCATGCTGAAGTCCACCCGACCCTGGATGTTGGCCAGCCGGTCAAAAAAGTAAGCAGCGGACGAAATAAGCCTCCAGCGTCCCCAGAGGAGTTTCTCTGTGGAAACCGTGAGTTTTCCCTGGTTGGTATCCACCCCGTCCCTTCCCTTGCCGTAGATGTAATTGGAAGATATGATGAACCGGGTATCCCTTCTCTTCAAACTTACAATTCCCCGCCCGTAGAACCTGGTGGATTCGGAATTTCCCCGGCTCATGGAAAGCCCCGCAGAAAAATCCAGGGAGTTGTCCTGCGCCAGCAAAGGCAAAATCAAAAAGAGAACAACCAACCTTGCTCGCCTCATCACATACAATTATAATTATCAAGAAGGAAAAAGGAAATGGGATTTCTGGAAGAACTCAGGGCTGGAAAGGTAAGCGAAGACATAAGGGAACTGGCGGCGGAAAATGCCATTCCCCTGCCGCCCAGGGAGCAATTTGAGGTCCTGGCCCTCCTGCTCAAGGACCCCGTAAGCAGTATAGCGGACAAGGCCTTTTCCACCCTGGTGAGCCTTCCGGCATCCACGATAAACTCCTACATATCCAGCAGGGAAGCCAACCCGGAACTCCTGCACCTCTACGCCCAGTGGGCCCTGGAGGAGAAAAACTACTCCCTCCTGGACAGCATCATAAGGAATCCCAAGGTCAAGGACGAAACCCTCATTCTCCTGGCGGAGAAAGGGGATGCGAAGGTAACGGAACTGGTGGCGGACAACCAGGTAAGGGCCATGTCCAGCCCCAAGATAATAAACGCTCTGGTGAAGAACCCCGCCACCCCGGTGAGGGTGAGGGCCCTCATGGAGGAGTGGAAAAGGCTTTACTACGATCCCCAGACGGAAAAGGCCGTGGAGGCAGTGGAGGAAATGCTGGAGGAGTTGGAGGAACTGGAGGAGGGAGAGGACCTGGAGGACATAGAGGAGATAGAAGAACTATTGGAGTCGTCGGAACTTGACGACAAGAACATATACACCCTGACCTGGAACGAAATTAAAAATCTGCCCGTTCCAGCCAAGGTGAGGCTGGCCCTCATGGGCTCCAAGATGCACCGGGCCATTCTCATAAGGGACAACAACAAAATCGTGGTGGAGGCGGTTCTGGAAAGCCCCAAACTGACTGAAAACGAAATTGCCATTTATTCCAAAATGAAATCCCTGCCCCAGGAGGTTATTCGGAAAATAGCCTCCTCCAGGGACTGGACGAAGCACTATTCCGTCATACTGAACCTGGTGAAAAACCCCAAAACCCCCCTTCCCATAGCCATGGGATTCCTATCCCGCCTCAGAGGCAGGGACCTTCGGGAGATATCCCGGAGCAGGGAGGTCCCGGACCCCATAAGGCGGGAAGCCCAGAAAATTCTCACCAGAAAAGAAAAGCAGAAAAAACTCTGATGCTCACCCTTCTGCTGATAATAGACCTCCTCATGGGCATAAACTCGGCCACCTGCAAGTTCCGAGAAACGGTAACCGTGGAGGGGGAAAAACTCCAGGAAGAAGGGTATTTTTACTTCAGCAGAGGCCAGGGGATCCGCTGGGACTACACCGGACAGGAGAAAAAAACATTCCTCTTCACCCGGGGGATGGTATGGGAATATTATCCAGAGGAAAACTTCCTTAGAAAATACAGGCCCCAGACGAACTTCTGGGTTCTCATGGAAAATCCCCAAAGGTGGCAGGAGGTGGCCCAGGAAATCCGCGAGAAAAACGGAAAAATTTTCGTAAAACTAAGAGGAGGAGAAGAAGTGGAAATAGAGGTTAAAAACGGCAAGATTCGCAGAATTCGCTTCGCAGATACCGTCTTTGAGTTCACCTCGTGCCGATACAACACAAAACTTCCCTCATCCCTGTTTCAGCCAACCTTTCTCGTCGGAAACCGTAAGAAATAATGAGCGAAAAGGAATTGGCTATAAGGGCAAAAAATGGAAGCAAGGAGGCCTTTGAATTGCTGATGAGGAGATATCAAAAGGGACTTTACAACTACATCTACCGGCTAACCGGCTACAGAGACCTGGCCGTGGACTTCACCCAGGAGGCCTTCCTCCGGGCTTATCTTTCCATAGACAAGTATAATCCATCCTACAACTTCTCCACCTGGCTCTGGAGAATCGCCCACAACCTGGTGGTGGACCACTTCCGAAAGGGGAAACTGAATCAGGTTTCCCTGAACATGGAGGTGGACGGAGAAAATGTGGAATACGAAGTGGAGTCCAGGGACCCCGGACCCTACGAAAAACAACTCAACCGGGAAAGGCGGGACCTCATAATGAAAGCCCTGGAGAAACTTCCTCCCCAGTTGAGGGAACTCATAGTTTTAAGGCACTTCCAGGAATTATCCTATCAGGAAATATCCGAAGTCACCGGCCTCGCCTTCCACGAGGTAAAGAGTAAACTCTTCAGGGCCAGGGAAAAACTTAGAAAACTTCTGGAGGCATACCGTGAAGCATTATAGCATGGAGGAAATTTACCTCTACCTGGACGGAGAAATGCCGCCCATGGAGAAGACCCTTTTTGAGGATCACATCCTGGTCTGCAAAGACTGCGCCCACAGACTTCAGAGAGCCAGGGAATTTTTGGAAAAGACCAAACTGGAGGAAGAGGAACCTACGGTGGATGTGGCGTCCCTGGTGATGAACAAAATAGACAAAAAAAGGAAACTCCTGCCCCTGGTCTATGCATTTTTCATTCTTTTAGTATCGGCCCTCACCGTTCCCGTCTTCTTCGGCCTGGACAGGGCCGTCTTCTTCTACTATGTCATCTTTGACTACTTCAAAAAACTTTTCCTCGTCTTCCAGGGATTCCTTTCCCTGATCCTATCGGCCAGGGTAAATCTGTTCCTGGTGATAGCCGCAGGAGCGATGCTCGTTCCCATATATTTTGGGTTGAAGAAAATCTGGAGGAGCACATGAAAAAAATAGTATTTCTCCTGATATCACCCCTGCTCCTTATGGCGACCATCCATGTCAAGAAGGACGAAGTGAAGAACGGAGATGTGGTTTGCGTGGGGGACAAGGCGGTGGTGGAAGGCAAGGTCAACGGGGACCTGGTGGCCATAAAATGCGACCTGACCTTCTCCGGCAAGGTCAACGGGGACCTGGTGGCCATAATTTCCGGCGTAGAGGCCAGCGAAGGGAGCAAGGTAAACGGTGATCTGGTCATGATTTTCAGCAAAGGCCAGACCGAGGGCATAAAAGTCAATGGAAGCAGAATCACCGTCTTCGGAACTCCTAAGAGGATTTTTCACCCCCCCTTTCACAAACCTCAACTGGTGAAAATCGCCGGAGGAACGGCCCTGTTCAACGGCTATAAGTTCATGTTCAACCTCCTATTCTGGGGAATCTGTTCTCTGCTGGTTTTCCTTCTCTTTCAAAAGAACATTATGCTGGCCAGTTCGGTCCTCCTCAAAGATCCGCTGAAACTCTGGCTCTACGGGCTTCTCATATTCTTAGCATACATTGTCCTCTTAGTCATATTTGCCGTCCTGAGCGTGCTCCTCATAGGGATTCCCTTCCTCATCATCATGGTCCTCCTCCTGTTGGCGGCCCTGTTCTTCGGGTACACGGTGATTTTCTACTCCGTGGGAAGGCTTATCTTGACCTCAGAAACCCACGCCGTATATCCCCTTCTGCTTGGAATGGCCATATTCTCTTTTCTCAATTCCCTGTTCATAATGGGCACCCTCATAAGCATAGTGGTTTTTCCCATAGCCCTGGGCATGAGTTACCTTACCCACTTTGGAAAGAAGATACCTTCATAACCCCCGGAGAATTTAACGGAAAAGGGATAGAAAGACCTTCCTGTCCTGGGAATCCAGGTTCAGGAAAAGATAAAGGAGCGAAAGCAAGAGGAAGACGGGGAAGGCTAAAAGGCGGTTAATCCTCAAGAGAAGGAGGGAAATCCCCAGCACCGCCAGGAAGGAGAGAATCCCCCTTCCCGGGGTAAGAGCCCAGGCCCAGAACCCCATCTTTTCTCTTATGTAAACAAGTTCCCAGACCTTGGAGAAGACCAGGGAAAAACCGGTGGAAAGGGCGGCCCCAATAATCCCCCATCGGGGAATGAGCAGAAGGTTGCCCACGAAATTTATGGCCACCGAAAGCATTGTGATGCGGAAGTAAAAACCCTGGTATTCCGTCATGGAGAGGATGTATCCCACGGAGCCCAGGCCGGCGGACATTATCTGGGCCGAGGTAAGAATCATAAGGGCAGGCCTTCCCCCGGCAAAATCCCTTCCGAAAACCGAAAGCACCGCATCGGGATACAACAAAAACAGCCCGCCCACCACCGCAGAGAAAACCAGGGACCACCGGGCAGTCCTCCTCACCACCGCCTCCATTTCCCTTATTCTGCCCTCGGAAAAAAGCGACGAAATTATGGGGGGAAGAATGTAATTGACCATGGTGAGTCCGAAGCCCACCAGCAGGGCTGTCCTGGAGGCGGCGGAATAAACCCCCACCTCCCGGGCAGGCCTGAAGTATCCCAGCATAAGCCTGTCCATCTGGATCATGAGGAAGTAGAAAACCCCGGAGGCCATGAGAAGCAGGGAAACCCTGAAAAAGCCCGAAAAGGCCAGTTCTTCCGCCCTGATGCCGGAGAAAAATCCCCTGTAGATGAGGATCAAGCCTCCCAGAAGCACCGAGGCCGAAAGAAAGAGGGAAAGGGTGGGGGACACGAATTTACAGCCCATGAAATAAAAGACCAGATACGAGATGGAAGCCAGGAGGTAAAGCCCTGCCCCCTGGAAAATAGCCGTAAGTTCCGCCCTTTTAAGGGCCTTGAGGGATTCGGTAAGGAGGTAAAAAACCGAAAGGACCGGGAAGAAAATCCCGAAGAGTTTCACATGGGGGGTGAAAAGGGGCTTGGAGAAGAAATTCCCCACATCCCTGGCAAAGAGGAAGGTCAAACCTCCCAGGATGGCCGAGACCACCAGGGTAACCTTCAAACTCATGAGCAAAAATCCCTTCAGCCTCCCCAGGTCTCCCCGGGAATAGGCCTCCCCTCCGAACTTAAGAACCGAGGTGTGGAGGCCCAGGGAGGAAATCCTCACCCCGATGAGGTAAAAGGTGAACACCATGGAAAAGTACCCCAGGACCCTGGCCCCGGAGAGCCTGGCCACCAGAACGGTAAACCCCAGGGAAAGGGCTATTCCAAGAATCCTCCCCAGGAAGGACAGAAAACTGCCCCGGGCCACATCTTTAAGGTGAAGGTTTATTTTTTCTTCTTCACCTTTATTCTTATGGGGGTGCCTTTGAACTTCCATTTTTCCCTTATTTTCCTCTCCACGAACCTCCTATAACCTTCGTCTAATTTAAACTCCCTGTTGGCAAAAAGTATGAAAAGGGGAGGTTTTACTCCGGCCTGGACGGCGTAGAAGAACTTAACCTCCTTCGCATCGGGTATCCTGGGAGGGGTCTGGCGGAGTATGGGAAGGAGGTATTGGTTAAGTTCTGCGGTTTTCACCCTCTTTTCCGCCTCCTTCAAGACCTCCTCCACCTCCTCCATTACCTTCGGTACCCTCCTTCCGGTGAGGGCCGATACGAAAAGGAGGGGAGCGAAGGAAACAAAACTGAGTTTTTCCAGAAAGGCCTCCCGCCGTTTAAAATATTCCACCGTATCCGCCTTCACCAGGTCCCACTTGTTGGCCACCAGAACCAGGGGCTTCCCCTCCTTGACGATCCTGGAGGCTATGGCCGCATCGTAATGGGTGGGTCCCTGGGAAGCGTCCATTACCAGGAGGCAAACATCCGCTCCCCTTATGGCCTTTTCCGCCTTTATAATCCCCGCCGCCTCCAGGGAATCCGAGGCTCTGGAGAGTCTTCTCATGCCCGCCGTGTCCAGAAGGCGGTATTTTTTTCCGTGGAATTTAACCTCCACATCTATCACATCCCTGGTGGTTCCGGGCCTGGCATCCACTATTACACGCTCCTTCCCCGCTATCCGGTTTACCAGGGAACTCTTCCCCACATTGGGCCTGCCCAGGACCAGGATTTTAACCTCATCCTGCTCCGGACAATCCCTCCGGGGGATGTTTTTTATTATCTCGTCCAGAAGATCCGAGAGGCCGTGGTTGTGTTCGGCGGAAACGGCCACCAGCGGTTCCAATCCCAGGGAATAGAAGGGGGTCAGGTCAAAATTCCGCCGGGCATCCATCTTGTTCACCACCAGGATGACCTTCTTTCCCATCCTCAGGAGCCTCCGGGCCACTTCCTCCTCCCAGGGCAGGGGCATCCGGGTTCCGTCCACCACAAACAACACCAGGTCCGCCTTTTTAGCGTATTCCAGGGCTTTGGCGGTTACCTTTTCGTTGAGGGGCTGGGAGGGGTTTTCAAAAAGTCCCCCGGTATCCAGAACCTCAAAACAGTGTCCCTGCCACTCCCCCACCCCGGTGAGAACATCCCGGGTCATACCGGGACGGCGATGGACCAGGGCTTTTTTCCTTCTGAGAATTTTGTTAAAGAGGGTGGACTTTCCCACATTGGGAAGACCCAGGATAAGTATTCTGGGCAGGGCCATTTTAAAGGGCTACCTGACCGCTTCCGTCTATGTTCCGGAGAACCTTTCCGGGAACTATTCTTTTTATAAGCCCCGTAAGAACCCTTCCAGGACCCAGTTCCACGAATTCCTCCACCCCGTCCTCCACCATGCGGCGGACCGTCTGGGTCCAGAGAACCGGCGACGATATCTGAACCTTCAGGGCCTCCATGGCTTCCTTTCCGGTGGTTACGGGCCTGGCCCAGGCGTTCACATAAACCGGAAAGAGGGGATCCCCGAAGGAACGGGCCTTCATCTCTTCCCAGAGTTTATCCTCCACCTCCTTCATGTATTTGGAGTGGAAGGGGGCCGAAACCTTCAGATAAACCTTCCTCTTGGCCTTTATCCTCACCTCTGCCTCCCGAAGGGCCTCCATTTTTCCAGAAAGAACGATTTGCCCGGGGCAGTTGTAATTGGCCACCTCCACCCCCTCTATCTCCGAAACCACCTTTTCTATCTCCCGATCATCTCCTCCCAGCACCGCCAGCATGCCTCCGAACCCCGGCGGGGCGGCCTGGGCCATGAACTCTCCCCTCTTCCTGACCAGATAAAGGGCGTCCTCAAAACTCAGGGTTTCGGCGGCGGCGAAGGCGGTCCACTCTCCCAGACTGTGTCCTGCGGCGCAGTGGGGTCTTTCCCCCAGAACCCTGTATATGGCGTAGGAAACCGTTAGAAGGGCAGGCTGGGCGTTTTCCGTGAGGGTGAGAACTTCCTCCGGCCCCTCAAACATGATTTTCACCAGGTCAAAACCCAGGACCTCGTTGGCCCTCTCAAAAACTTTTCTGGCCTGGGGGTAATTTTCGTAAACCTCCCTTCCCATGCCCACCCTCTGGCTCCCCTGACCGGGAAATACAAAACACCTCATTTTTCCTCCAGAACCGGATATTCACCGGTGAAACATGCGTAGCAGAAGTCCCGGGGATAATCCAGAACTTCCCTCAACTCCTCCACCGTCAAATAAATAAGGGAATCCGCCTCAATGAACTTCCTTATCTCCTCCAAGTTCATTCTGTTGGCGATGAGTTCCTCGTATGTGGGGGTATCTATGCCGTAGCGGCAGGGAAACCTAACCGGCGGAGACGCTATCCTCACATGAACCTCCCGGGCCCCGGCCCCCCGGACCATCCTCACTATCTTCCGGATGGTGGTGCCCCTGACTATGGAGTCATCCACCAGAATGATCCTCTTGCCCGAGAAAAATTTATACAACGGGTTGAACTTCTGCCTTACGGACTCGTCTCTTATGCTCTGGGTGGGCTTTATGAAGGTTCTCCCCACATAATGGCTTCTTATCAAACCAAAACAGAGGGGTATCCCCCTCTTTCTGGAGTAGCCCAGGGCCATGAAATTGGAGGAGTCAGGAACTGGAACCACGGCGTCGGCCTCCACCGCATCCTTGGCCGCCAATTTCTCTCCCAGGAGAATTCTTTTATCGTGGACGAATTGACGGTATTGATAACTATCGGGTCGGGCAAAATAAATAATCTCAAAGGAGCAATGGGCCCGGTTCTTTCCGCCCCGGAGTTCCTCCTCGTTGAACTTGATCCCTTCCACCCCCTCCTTGGAAATGATGAGGAGTTCCGCCGGCTCCACTTCCCTCCAGTCCCTGGCCCGGATTATGTCCATGGCCACGCTCTCCGAGGCCACGGCGTATCCTGCTTCGGTCTTTCCGAAGACCATGGGCCTGAATCCCCAGGGGTCCCGGAAGGCGTATATTCTGGTGGGGGTAAGAAAAAGGGCAGAGTAAGCCCCCTTGACCTCCTCCATGAGTTCAAAAATTGCCTGAACGGGGTCCTTTTCCTCCTCCTCTATCTTGTAAACCAGCATCCTCCCCAGAAGTTCCCCGTCGTTTTCCGAATCAAAGAACACCCCTTTCTTCTCGTAGGCCTCCCGGAGGCTCCGGTAATTTACCACATCGCCGTTGCTGGCCAGGGCGTAAAGAGGACCCCGAAGGGTGGTTATCAGGTGGGGCTGAGCGTTCTCCACGGTGGGATTTCCCCGGGTGGGGTATCTCACATGGCCTATGGCGGCAAACCCGTCCAGTTCCTCTATTCTCTCCTGGTAAAAAACCTCTTTCACATAACCCAGTTCCTTTATGAGTTTGAGTTTTCTGCCGTCGCTGACGGCTATTCCGCAGGCTTCCTGGCCCCGGTGCTGAAGCATGAAAAGGCCCAGGGCGGTTATCTCCGCCGCCGGCTCATCGCCTATGTAACCAAAAATTCCGCACATATCAGAGCACCTTTTCCATTATTATGAGGTTTCCGTTGTTGAACTCATATGATACAACATCCATAATCTTTTTAACAAGGGAAAGGCCTCTTCCCCTCTCCCGGAGTATGTCCTCCTCCCCCCTCTTCAAGATCCCCTCAAAATCAAATCTTCCCCCCTGGTCCTTTACCTCAAACCTTATCTTTTCACCGTAATAAACCCTGATGGTGACTTCCTTGGAGGGGTCCTCCTTGTTGCCGTGAACCACCCCGTTGCTCACTATTTCCCTGAGGGCCAGGAGAACCTTCCAGTGTTTCTCCGTATCCAGGCCCATGAGGGAGAGCATCTGCTCCAGGGTGTCCAGAACTATGTTCATGAGTTTTATGGAAGAGGAAAAGGATACTTCTATCACCCTTCCTTGACCCATGAGATCAACTGTGAGATGGTGGGTCTGGCTCCGCTATGGAGCATTCCCACCCGGAATATCCTGGCAGAAATCCAGACGGAAACCACCGAGGCCAGAAAAACCAGAAGGAGGGATATCCCTATCTCCACCGCCGAGGGGGAGGATATTATGGCCCTCATCATCATGAAGAAGGGGGCGGTGTACGGGAAGTAGGACAGGGCCACCTTTATCCAGTTGTCCGGAGTCATGAAGAGGATGAAACTCAGGGCAAAGGGCAGGGAGATCATCATCATTATGGGCCCCAGAAGATGCTGGGCCTCCTCCTCGCTCTCCACTATGGAACCCACGGTGAGAAATATGGTGGAGTAAAGGAAAAACCCGGCGAAGAAGAAAAGAAGAAATATCACGAACTTGCTCATAAACCCCGGAAGGCGGAACTGAGGCAGGTAGGTGGAGGCGTAAAAATACCCTGCCAGGCCCAGGAAAAGCCAGAAAAGGAGTTGAAGGATGCCGGCCAGTCCAACCCCCAGGAGTTTTCCAGCAAAGACCTCCATGGGCCGGGCGGAGGAATAGAGAATTTCCACCACCCTGAACCTTTTATCCTCCAGAACTCTCCTAAGCAGAATCTGACCATAACCTATGAGACCCATGAAAAGCAATAGGGAAAAGATCATGTAAAGGGTAAAGGAGGACTCCATGGTCTCCTTCTTCACCTTTCCCTTCTCTACTTTGAGGGTTTCTATTTTCACCCCGGCAAGAATTTCCTTTAGCACCTCCTCCTTCAGGCCGATTTTTCTCAACTGGTCCCTCTGAATAATTTTGTTGAGCCTTTCCTTTATCACCGACAGAAATGTAACATCCCCCACATTCCTCATGTACAGGGTGGCTTTCCTTGAAGAAAAAATGTCTTCAGGAACCTTGAGAACCGCATCCAGTTCCTTTTTCCGGAGGAGGGAAAAACCCTCCTCAAGGGAAGACAGCCTGCGCACCTTCAGCGGGATCTCAAATTTTTCCCCCTTTCCTACCCGTTCAATTTCCTCCACAATCCGTCCGGTGGGGTCTATTATCCCCAGGGTCCTTTCCCTGTTGGCGAATTTCCCCAGCAACGCCGGAAAACTGGCGTAGAGGATCACGAAGAGGGGGGTCAGAAGGGTGGAGATGATAAACCATTTCTTCCTGACGACCCGCTTTAGTTCAAACTTGGTTATTATCCAGGTTTTCACCTTCCCCTCCTACCAGAGTTATGTAAATCTGACTAAGCGACGGTTCGGTCCTTTCTATCTTGTGGATTTTCACCCGATCCACCAGGTACTTGATCACCTGATTTACATCCAGGTCCGTTTCTATCTCGGCAAACCTTTCGTAAAGCCTCAGGGAGGAATGGGGAACTTCCTTTATAACATCTCCCTCCCCCTCAAACTCTACCTTGATGGTGCGCTTCCCGTATCGGGCCTTTATCTCTGAGAGTTTTCCGTCCACCACCTTCCTTCCCCTGGAAATAAGTGCCACATAATCGCACATTTTTTCCGCCTGTTCTAAAATGTGGGTGGAGAAGATAACGGTCTTTCCCCGGGCCCTTTCCTCCATAACCCTCTTTCGCAGGAGTTCGGAATTTATGGGATCAAGTCCGGAAAAGGGCTCGTCCAGAATGAGCAATTCCGGATCGTGAAGAAGGACCGAGATGAACTGAAGTTTCTGTTGCATCCCCTTGGAGAGTTCCTCTATTTTTGAACCGGCCCGGTCCTTTAAACCGAACTCCTCCAGCAGGGAAAGGGCCCTGGTTCTGGCCTCCGCGGAAGAAAGGCCCTTCAATTCGCCCAGGTAGATTAAAACTTCCAGGACCTTCTCCTTGGGATAAAGCCCCCTTTCCTCGGGAAGGTATCCCACCCGGGAAAGGGTTTCCACATTCACGGGTTCCCCCATGAGTTTCACCTCCCCGGCGTCGGGCTTCAATATGCCCAGGAGAATTCTCAGGGTGGTGGTTTTCCCGGCTCCGTTGGGACCCAGAAGACCGTAGACCACGCCGGGGGGAACATCCAGAGAGAGGGAATCCACGGCCACTATGTCCCCGAAGCGCCTCGTTATCCCTTCCAGGTGAACGATCATGGAAGGATTTTAACATTTTTTCCATACTCCCACAATGAACAAAGGCTTGACAAAAATTTCTCATGCTCTTATAACTTCCCTTAGGAGGTATTCCATGAGAAGGAATCTTGCGATTTTCTCCGTTCTGGTTTTTTCTTTCGCAGTTTTTCTGGTCCGGGCAGAGGGAGAAAAATCCCCTCCCAAGAAACTGACCCCCGTAACCTCCCGGGACTACTCATCCGTGCCCACCATGCATCCCCTGATAAAACTCCTGGACGAAGACGGCCGTCCCGTGCTCAAAACGGGAAAGCCCATAAGCACCAGAAAAACCTGCGGCCAATGCCACGACTACGACTTCATAACCACCGCTTACCACTTTCAGCAGGGGGCCAACGAGTGGAGCGTTGAATGGGGTTATAAAAACAAGGAGACGGGGTCCATCTCCCCCGGTATGTTCGGACGCCAATACGATTATCCTTACTACCACATGACCCCTCCCCAATGGAAAAAATACGGTTTTCTCTTTGAATACGGAAGGCCCAACTGGGCCCTCCAGTGCGGAATTTGTCACCTGGGGAGCGGTCCCACCGAGTTCAGTTTCTACGGCAAGAGGCTGGATACTATTCCCGAGGACCAGGTCAAGGAATTGGACCCGGATTTTTACTACTGGGACAGGAAAGAAAATGTTTTTAGGAAGTGGAACTGGAAGCGCTCCGGGGTGAGGGAAGCCAACTGCCTGGTGTGCCACACGCCCAACTACAGTAAGGGCATTCAGGACCAGAGAACCACCGGCCACGGTATGTTCAAAACCCCACATTTCTCCTCCTCCACCTCCGCGGGGCTTCTCACCACCGACATAGTGAAGAAGGTTACCGAAGATGGCAGGGTGGTTTACAACCCCCGGGCCTTTTATTCCGACGGCACCCTGAGACCGGGCCATCTGATAATCTCCGGCAGTTTTGCCAGAAAGGACGCATGCCTTCAGTGCCACGCAGCCCCGGTGAGAAACGGCCATGTGGACCCGTGGTATAACTACCCCGTGGTAAGAACCGTAAACCGGGGGGTCCTCCGCAAGGGCTTCGTGTGGTCAGGCAAGAACATCTCCGAAACACAGGACAACATAGAGGGCAAGGAAAAACTCAACTTCCCCTGGGATGTCCACGCCAGGGCAGGGCTAACATGCTTGGATTGCCATGTCATGGGAAACTCCCCCGGAAGAAAGAAGGAGGGAAAAACCTGGAGTTCCACCTCCTTTACCGAATACCTAAAAAAGCCCGACCACAACTTCGGAAAAGGTCATCCCCTCACATGGAGGGTCAGAACGGATCTGGACTTCACGGTGAAGAGGTGCAGCGCCTGCCACGACGCCCGGGCCAAGGGCCACGACTGGCTCCCTGAAAAGGAACTTCACCTGAAGAAGGTATCCTGCGAAACCTGCCACATGCCTAAAAACCACTACTGGATGCTCAACTCCTTTAACTTCGCCCTTCCCCACACCGCCCCCTTCTCCAAGGGAGTGAAGGCCGAGGGGGCCTGCGGAGACGCCCCCCAGAGGTTCACCGTCCTGGGGGTGAAAGGAAACGCCATAGAGGACCCCAACGCCAAGATAGTGGGTTTCTATCCCCTTTACATACCCAGAAACCTGGAGAAAAACGGGGACGAGAAAATAGTGCCCTACGCCATAACCTTTTCCCTCCACTGGGTGGACGATGCCACCGGGGGAAGGGTTTACTTCTCCCAGATTTTAAACGCCTTCTTCGTGAGGAAGGAGGGGGTCTGGCTCCCCAAGGAGGAGGTTCTTAAGGTATTTGACGCCAACAAAGACGGAAAGATTGACGACGAAGAAGCCCTCTTTGACACCCCGGAAAAGGTTGCCCTGGGGCAGAAACTCCTGAAGGCCCAGGGGGTAAAGGATCCCCAACTGGAGATAGTGGCCATCCCCAATACTCTGGCCCACAACATAGCCCCCAAGGAACAGGCCATAAAGAGTTGCGACGCCTGCCACAGCAACGACTCCAGGATATTCAACCGGGGGAAATATTCCAGGGTGATCTTTGACAGGCCCGTGTTGTTCAAGAGGTCCTACATTTACAATGTGGACTACCGGGGCATTGAGATAGCCAGGGTGGAAAACGGGAAAACCGTCTGGTCCAACGAACAACTCCTCAAGGACTTCCACCTGGTGGGGGCCATGGGACCGGAAGCCGAAGCCTCCCACATCCTCAAGGCCGTGGAGGTCCTGGGCCTGGTGGTGGTGGTTTTTACCCTGATGGGGGTTTTATTCCACATCGTGGGTAGAATCATAGTTCCCAAGAAATAGGAGGCAAAGATGGAAAAAATCTATGTTTACCCTGCATCGGATAGAATATGGCACTGGATTCACGCCCTTTCCATCGCCATGCTTATAATTACCGGAATTCCTCTGCATTTCTCCTCCCTGAGGTTCATGTCTTTGCCTGCGGCGGTGAAACTTCACACCTTCTTCGGCCTGGTGGTGAGTTTTGACTTCATCCTCTATCTCCTGAACATGTTTTTCTACGGAAGCATAAAGAACTACCTCCCCCGAAAATCCGACGGCAAAGAGGCCATCCTCATGGCCAAGTACTACCTCTGGGGAATATTCCGGGGCGAGGAGGAACCCTTCCATCCCCGTCCGGGCCACCGGTTGAACGCCCTCCAGAAACCCGCCTACCTGGTGGTCATGATGATTCTGGTTCCCATCCAGATAGCCACGGGAATTCTCATCTGGAAGGCATCCGGGGCAGAGGCCCTGTTAAATTCCCTGGGAGGGCTTAAGACGATCTCCACCCTTCACCTTCTCAACGCCTACCTTCTGGCGGCCTTTCTCATATCCCACATCTATCTTGCCACCACAGGCAAAACCCCGAGTTACTTCTTCCGGGTGATGATTACCGGATACGCCGACGAAGATTAAAAGGGTTTTTGACATAGGAAGCGCTGCGGTATTATCATGCCCCAGGAGGCAGAAATGTTTGAACGGGAAGTTTACTTAAAAAGAAGGGAAGGTTTGAGAGAAATTCTGGAGGGAGGCATAGCCCTCTTCCTGGGCAACGACGAGAGCCCCATGAACTACCCCGCCAATCCCTACCGATTCCGCCAGGACAGCAATTTTCTTTACTTCTTCGGTCTGGACGAGCCCGGACTGGCGGCGGTGATGGACCTGGAAGAGGAGGGAATGGATGTCATCTTCGGCAACGATCCGGATGTGGAGGATGTAATATGGATGGGTCCCCGGGAACCTCTCCAGGCCAGGGCAGAAAGGGTGGGGGTATCCCGGACCATGCCCTACCAGAAACTGGAGGACTACCTGAAGGGGGAATTGAGCCGGGGAAGAACGGTGCACTTCCTTCCCCCATACCGGGGGGAACACCTCCTTAAACTGGCCCGGTTCCTGGGGATAAGGCCCGAGGCGGTGAAACACTGGGTCTCCTCCGAACTTATAAAGGCAGTGGTGGAACTCCGCTCCTTCAAGGGCCCCGAAGAAATCCAGCAGATGGACATGGCCGCCACCATGACGGCGGAGATGCACCTTCGGGCCATGAAAAACGCAAGGCCGGGAATGTACGAAAGGGAACTGGCCGGTGAAATAGAGGGTCTGGCCATATCCCTGGGCGGTTACATTTCCTTTCCGGTGATTCTCACCGTCCACGGGGAAATACTCCACAACCATTACCACGGCAACATGCTCCGGGAGGGCCAACTCCTTCTGGTGGATGCCGGCGCAGAAAGTCCCCTCCACTACGCCGGGGACATGACCAGGACCTTTCCGGTTTCAGCAAGGTTCACCACAAAACAGAGGGAAATATACGAAGTAGTCCTGGCCGCCCAGAAAAAAGCCCTGGAAAACATTGAACCCGGAGTTTACTACCGGGATGTTCACCTTTTGGCCGCTAAAACCATGGCAGAGGGACTTAAGGCCCTGGGCCTTATGAAGGGGGATGTGGAGGAGGCGGTGGCCGCCGGAGCCCACGCCCTGTTTTTCCCCCACGGTCTCGGCCACATGATAGGACTTGATGTTCACGACATGGAGGGCCTGGGCGAGGACTATGTGGGATACGACGAAACCGTAAAGAGGAGCGACCAGTTCGGATTGGCCTACCTTCGCCTGGCCAAAAAACTTCAGGAAGGTTTCACCCTCACCGTGGAACCGGGAATTTACTTTATCCCAGCCCTCATAGAAAAGTGGAGGTCCGAGGGAAAGCACAGGGAGTTCATAAACTACGATAAACTGGAGGAATATTTAGACTTCGGCGGGATAAGGATAGAAGACAGCGTGGTGGTTACCGAAGACGGGTGCCGCATCCTGGGAAAACCGGTTCCCAAGGAGCCCGAGGAGGTGGAAGCCCTCAGGGGTTAAACCCTGAAGAGATTTTTTCTGATAGGCAAAAACCCAGGCTCACCCTCCGCCTTTCCAGAGGGCCTCAGGGAAGTGAAAAGATTTAATCGGGAACCCTGAAGATGGTCTGGGGAAGAGGAAGTTATAGACAGCCTGGGAAATGGGATGTGTCCTCTAACTTATAAATCAGGGGCATCAGTCAATCCACGGGGAAGCATGCCCCCTATTGAAGACGGTGGCATGCAGGTCTTCCGCCGGGAGGTTGTCTTAGTTGTAACCCAGGGTTTTGAGTTTCCTGTAAATTTCCCGGGGAAGACGCCGTCGTTTTTCCCCGGCGGGGAATCTCTCCCGGGAGATTTTTCTAACGAGACGAATCAATCCGGGCTCCTTTATCCGGCGGAGGAGATTGAAGGTCTCCCCCGGGTCCCTCTTCCAATCGTAAACCTCCACAAGCCCCCGATATGCAGGAGAGGACATGGGGATTCCCTCCTGGAGGCGGTCCACCCTCTGGTTCCTTATGATTTTGTATTCCCCGAATATGTAAGCAATTTTTCCTCCTACCCCCTTTCTTATGCCCTCCGGCGCCAGATAAGCCCTCAGCAACCTGCGGCCCTTTTCCTTGCTCAGAAGGTCCACACCGTCCAGCCCCTCAGGAAGGGAAATCCCGTAATACCGGAAAATCGTGGGCATGATGTCCACGATGGAAACATTCCTCTCCACCACCATACCCCTGGTCTGGCCCGGGAGTTTCACTATGAGGGGAACCCTCAATAATTCGTTGTAAAGGGTGTGGCCGTGGGTCCATCCCCCGTGTTCGGCGAATTCCTCCCCGTGGTCCGAAAAGAGGATTATGGTGGAATTCCGGTAAAACCCCCTTTTCTTTAAAAATTCAACGAACTCACCGAAGCGGCGGTCAAAGGTGTAAACCCCGGCATCGTAAAGGGCCCTGAAAACCCTGGCCCTCCTCTCCGGAGAGAGTCCGCCTGAAAAGTCCCCCCGGCCCTGGATGTTCAGATATCGCAGGGCAAAAATTCCGTCCCTTTCCCCTATTCTGCGGTAGTACTCCTCTGCCAGGGTCCTCTCCGGAAGATAGGGAAGGTGAAGTTGATAGGTGTGGAGAAACAGGAAACTGCGTTCCGGCAGGAGGTCCAGCACCTCCTCCACCTTTTCAAAGAGGTCCCGGGCCGCATCGGGAAGATTGGGGTCGTCGGAGGACTCCTCAAAATAATCAAACCCTCCGTAGAAGTTCTGCTGGCTGGAAACGAAAAAATCCCCGGTAAAGGCCGCCGTGTAAAACCTGCCCTGAAGGTTCGGAGTCAGGAGTTGTGAAGTTTCTATCGCCGAAGAACTGAAATTCACCCCGTGTTTTTTGGGATAAAGGCCGGTGAAAACCGATGTGAAGGCCGGCAGGGTCCAGGAACTTACGGAAAAGGCGTTTTCAAAAACCACGGCCTGGCGGGCAAAGCGGTCAATGTGAGGGCTGGCCCTGCTGGAGGGGTTGTACATTCCCAGGGAATCCCGCCGCAGGGTATCCACCCCTATGAGGAAAACAAATCCCCTCCTTCCGGGCCTTGAAAACACCGGCCGCCCCACCAGGGCAAAGGCCCCGCCGGCCTTTCTCACCACCACCGAATCCCCCTTCCTAAGAGGTAAAACCTCAGAAAAGAAACCCACCCGGTTGTGGTCCTCCAGGTTCCGGCGGAGGACCTCCTTGCCGGCCCTCAAAATCCAGAGGGAAAGGCTGGCCCTGCCCCCCTTGAACTCCGGCTGAAAATAATTGAAACTTACCCGGCAGGCTCCCTGGCAGAACCGGTTTTCAAACCTAACCTCCTTCCCCTGGGCAGGGATCAAAACCCCCGAAAAGGTGAAGCGGTGGCTCCCTGATTTCACGCTCACCACCCCATTGTCGGCCCTTATCTTGAAGTGGATGTTTACCCCATCGCGAAGGACCGTGTATTTTAAACGGTTCTTTCCCGCCGCTGCAGGGACCGGAGGGCGGAAAATTCTCGGACCCGGACTTAAAACCCTACGGAGAAGCACCACCCCTGCAACCGCCAGAAGAACGATGACCGCACCCAGAAAAGCCTTTCTCAAAATACCCTCCGCCTTTCGTCTCCCCAGGAGTATAAACCATCCCCGGCTCAAGGTCAAAGGAAACCCGGGCCCGGGATTAAAAATAAAACATTCTTACAAAGCCCCAAAAATCCCCTGCCCTATGCCTCCGAGATGGCACCCTGAGATTTTATTGTGGGCGACGAGAAAACACCTTATAATGGACTAATGAGAAAAATTTATCTTGTTTTGCTCATCCTCTTCACCGCTTACCCTTCCTTTGCCGGGGAAGAAGACAGAATCTACTGGCACATCTACATGTGGTGCTCCAAATACGATCACTTCCATCACATGAAATATTCCGTAACCGAAGAACTTTGGGCCACGCTGGTGGAAATGAACACGGAGGAGGCCTACTCTGACCTGCACAGAGAAGTTAAGGACAAAAAAGGGATATCTCCCCGGGGTCCCGTCACCCTGGGATGGGTAAGGGGAATAGCCCACAGGGAAGAGGGGGATTTTAACGGCAAATACTGCGTTGAATCCGTGGGTCGCTCAGGATGCAGGAGATGGAAAAGGGTCAGGGTTTACTGGCCATCCAGTTGGGCGGATCCCGCTTACATTTACGGCACTTTCACCAGACGGGGGGACGAAGGGAATTTCAAAATATGGTTTGAGTCCTGCGGGATCATCAGAGCGGACGGAACCTGGCTACAGGTAAAAGAAGGGGTCTGCTGGAATCTGGCGGGGGGACCTGTGGAGCATGCACCGGTGATGAAGGGGACCATAGCCTACGAAAACCCCACCATGACCTTTGTGAACGGAAACGAGGTGATGCGGGAAGAGGGAAAATCGGCCTTCTATTCCCTGAACATCCTGCGCCTGCCCGTTCCAGCACTGGGGTCCTTTACTGAAAACTACATCACGAAAAGACAAAGCCTCATGTGCTACTACCGAATCCAGAGAACCTTCAACCGCCAACACTTCGGCTGGATGGTGGGCGATTAACCTTCCGCCCTGACCTTAAAGAACCCCGGACAGAACATACAGCAGGAGAAAGATAAAGGGGAGGGAGAGGATCAGAGGGACGATTTTCTCAATTCTGGTCAATTGAAAATACCTTTCTCCCCTTCTTTTTTCCAGAACCTCCCACTCCCTGTCGTAGCAGGGGAAGGGAAGTTTTTGCTCCAGTTCGTGGATAACCTCAAATTTCGCCTCACTGAGTTGCCTGTAAGACTGAATGTGGAGATACCAGACGAAGCACAGGGAAATGCCCAGCAGGGAAACCAGGCCAAAGATCAGGGGCTGGTTGAGACCCTCCAAACCTCCCACCACGGAAAGAAGGGCCAGGAGACCGGACAGGAGCGAGATGTAGAACTTGTTGGTCTGCATCCTCTGCTCCGTGACCCGGCCGGCCATCTCCACATACAATTTGTATTGCTCCAGCAATGGGTCTACGACCGGAAACCTCTCCTCCTTCACTGTGCCCACCTCCTTATGGCGGAGACGATGGACTCGGTGTTCCAGCCCACCACCTCGTCGGCATTGCGGGCCACTATCCTGGAGATCTTTTCGTTTCCCCGGGGTCTTACGGCTATTATGGGCTTGGGCCTGGCGAATTCAAGTTTGGCTATCCTTATTTCCCGTCTTATCCAGGAACTGTAGGTGGCGTAAACCCCTGCCAGGACCAGAACCACATGACACGGGGCCATGTGTTTCTTTATGGCTTTGTAAAGGGCCCGGGAACTGGAGGCGCCGTGGATGGGATCGTCCCTGGGAACAGAGTAGTCCTTAAAATGAAAATAGCGGGCCTCCCTCAAAAGGGCCACCAATCTTTCGTAGTGATCGCTGTGGCTCCAGGAATGGCTCAGAAATAAATTGTAGATTTTTCCAGGCACCGGGACTTTCGCCTATGGGTTTCCAGGGTTAAAAGGCCCGGCCGCCTGCCCCGCAGAGCAGACGGCCGGAAAACCTGACTCTGGCGTATCCTCAGTTCTTGGCCCTCTCTGAGGCCCTGGCAATCCATATGGTGGCTATGACCGCCACGATGGTCACGATAACGGCGTAGAGCCACGGACCACCGGAAGAAAGGCTACAAAGGGCCCCTGCCCCCTCGGTCCCACACGGACCCTTGAACAGGGACTTAATGGCGTCGTTCCAGGCCAGCGCAGCCACAAGACCAAAGGCAGCCGTTATCAAGGCCGCCAGTTTTTCAATGACCTCTGCCTTCATCGTTTCACCTCCTTGTTTAGCTCTCTCCGCAGCCCTGCCGATCCATATGGCGGCTATGACCGCCACGATGGTCACGATAACGGCGTAGAGCCACGGACCACCGGAAGAAAGGCTACAAAGGGCCCCTGCTCCCTCGGTCCCACACGGACCCTTGAACAGGGACTTAATGGCGTCGTTCCAGGCCAGCGCAGCCACAAGACCAAAGGCAGCCGTTATCAGGGCCGCCAGTTTTTCAATGACCTCGGATTTCACCATTTCACCTCCTTGATTAGGATATAACTCCCGCCACCGTAATATGAGATGTAATTAGAACCGGGCCTTACCCCTGAAGAATCCCCCGCTCCCCGTAAAGCCCATCCCTTAAAATTGCCTCCTATCATCTGGAAGATTATTATATCACAAAACCCTGTAAACTTTTAGTAAGTGCGAAGGACCTGCTCCATCCCGCTACGATGAAACCCCCGTCGGAGGTGGGAGAAACAGAGGTTGCAATATCCTCATCGTCTCCCCCGAAAACCCTCGCCCAGGTGTTTCCTGCCCCTAACCGTGCACCTCCCAGGAAAAGAAAAAGGGCCGCCCCCAAAACCCAGAGCTTAAAACCTTTTGCCATATTCGCCTCCTTTCAAACTTACCCCTCGATTATAAATGCTAAAAAGAAAATGCTCAAATTTATATATCACTATAGGACTTTTCTGTATTCACAACCTCCACAAAGTGGGAAAATATCTACACAGAGAAATTAAGGCTCGTTTCTAAAAGGACGAAGGGGTATGCCAAAGTCAGATACCCGCTTGTTAGGCGAGGAAATCATTATAAATTCTTCTTAAAAAATTTGCCGTTTCCTCATCTTCGCAAAAGATATAAGTACCTTTAATACCTCTTGTTAAAAATATTCTATAACGATTTTCTAAAAGACGTCGGGCAATTATATCCGCATCAACTTTTCCTTTCTTTGCTTGATTGATTAAATCTTTCAAACCAGGATTACCAATATTGTCCTCACAGTTTTCCCCCAACTCCCATTTTCCGTTACGAAATACAAAATCTCTTCCCCAAATAATACCAGCAAAATCTGTTTCAAAACCTTGACAACCATATATTGACGCACATTTTTCAAGTTTATTTGATTCCTCTTTCACCCAAAAAGGGACATAGTCGTTTTTAGGATCCATCAACCAATAAATTTTTTTATTAAAATCCTTATAAATATCAAGGCCAGAATACAAGGGATATCCAATTCTCAAATTTTTAAGGGAAGTTTGATCTCGAAGATCTCCAGGAGATTCTGTAAAAGCAGCTATAAGCGCTACTTTAAATCCTTCCTCTCTTTTTTTCCCCAATAGAAATAACAACTCTTCAATGCTTTTTAACACTTTGAACTCATAACTAGTGTTCCAAGGAATAATTAAATCGCTATTAATTCTTTCGGGCTCTCTTAGAAGAGTTTCAATAAATTTATGATATAATTCACCTCCGTTCACTCTATAAAATCCACGTAAAAATCTTTCTTTTATTAACATTCCCTGCCTTTGAGCCTCGGTTCTAAAGTTCTCCGTGGTTCCTTCTTCTTCAGCATTCAATATCTGAGCTTCGTCATAAAAGAAAACAGTTACTTTACCCCTTTTCAGTGCATAATGGATATTTTCTTTTGTCATTCTTTGAGCTTCGTCATAAATGACAAAATCTAGTATAGAGCCGTTAAAATTTTTCTCAGCTACACCTCTAAATCCAGCTTTAGGACCAACTGAATAAAATTTTATCGGATTACTAAGTCCACGTTCTATTGAATCAAAAATATCTCTGATTGAATTTATTAATCTATTGTTGCGGTACGCAAGAATACTTTGAAAGCCATGCTTCAGAGAAGATAATAAAAGATGTATAGCAAGAAGAGTTTTTCCAGATCCAGGAGATCCTTGTATAAGATAAACTGTGTTACTTTTACCTGATTTTAAATCTTGGGTTATCTCATCGACAAGTTCTAATTGTTCTGAAGACAAACCCCAACCATTTTTCGCTAAAGCAAGATAACTTTGCTTTTGTATATCTGTAAAATGTTTCTTTATTGCATCAAACAATTTTTTCGACTGAATGTATTGTCCATTAAGAAACCTATTAACAATTTCTAAGTCAAGAGGATTTGGTGCCCATTCAGCAACAAAACTTCTTAGGCCAGAAATATCATCTTTGAAGAAGACAAACTTTTTGAATTTTAAATTTATTGTATTGGATGTAGCATTATACATCAGAACGGCTGGAATGATATTGAAATTACCTGCTTCTGAATGTGAGAATCTTAATTTGCCAACGTAGTTTTCTACTTGATATTCAGGATGGACTGATTTGCCGAGGTCGCTATTAACAATAAAAACAGAAGTTGTTTCTTCTGCTCTTTTCCATCCTTTAAGCTCGAATAAAATTATTGTCGGTATATTTGTTTCACCTCGGCCAAAAATTAGAAGATCTATACGCTCATTGCTGAATGGCAATCTATATTCAAAAACAATAACTTGATTATATATACACTGATAATTTAATGCATTTTGCAAATATTTTACAGAAGACTCCCAGGCCTTTTTTTGTTCTATAGTAGCTCTTTTACCATATACAATTTTAAATTTTTTCTCGAAAGTACTCAGTACATTGCTATAATTAGCGTTAACAAAATTTTTTATGGTGTTTAAGTATATGTAATTCATTATTTACCTCCTTTTATGAGTTTGTCTCCTAACGTTTTGCGGACATACGAAGTTCGGCTTTGCTGAATTTGGGTAGAGGAGTGAAGTAACGTAGCTGTACGTCTGCTTTTCTCTGACGGCGCTTTCATTTTAAGTAATCTGCAAGAAAATCTCTAATTCCTTTAAGCATTTCCTGAACATCTTTTTCAGAATATTCATTAAATTGGCCATGATCAGCTTTATTACGAATATCAATCCATACCTTAATTTTCTTCTGCGTCAGCCTATTATAAACACCTCCATTTGCACACTTATCATTAAGTGAGTTTAAATCATCGCTTGCTTTAACCCCTATACCTTTTTTCATTGCTATTTTCCTAAGACCATTTTCCAAGACTGCTCCGCAGAGGGAAGCTGCAGGGTCCTTATAACCATTCTCCAACAAGTGCTCTGCCATTTCAAGGAAATCTGAAAAAACTTCCGCGGATATTAAAGTTTTAATATCTGTAAGATAACCCCCTAATATATCCTCTTTTACAGCATTTAATATCCCTTGTCCCATTTTCACATGCGATTCATATCCCTCTGTGACTTTATCTTTAAAACTTTGAACATATATGTGGCTTAGTCCAAGTAAGTTTATAAGAAAGTTTAGAACTTGGGTTTGCCATTCAACAAACTTGCCTGAATCAAGCGTAGGAAATCCAATTACATTCGGTGGGTTAGGTTTATAAGTGCTAAGAACATTCTCCCCCTTTTCAATTAACTCATCTATTCTTTTTACAATTTTTCCTTTTATATCATTCATTTGCTTTCTTCCTTAAGTGCTGCCGTCCAATTCTTTTTCCGACGATTATAGGCTTTTCTTTCGCTCATATTTTTCTGCAATTTCCTCAAGAGTTATAATTTCAGACCCTCCTTCATTAAGTTTCGACTCCTTTTTGATTTGCCACAATCTTTCCTTCACCAACACCTCATAATCATATATAGCAAATGAACACAAAAAATCAAGATTATTTTCCCACTTTCAGCAGGATGCGGGGCAGGGCAAGAAAGGCTTTATTCCCCGCTGTTCTTAGTTCTACGCGTATATTCTGGCTACAGACTTCGGCATTAGCAATATATCGCTGTGGCTAAAGGAATATCTTATCCCTGAGATTTGGGGGCTGATTAAGGATTGACTTTCCTGTGTCTCTTTTCGATTTTTGTATCGAGCAAATGCAGGGGGAGGAGGAGTGAAATATAGGCAAGGAAATCCCACGGGTCAAAGGTGGCATCGTAGAGATGGAAGTATTGGGCAATCTCTATTGCAAAGCAAACGAAGACGAAAATGAAAAACGTTCTTTTCGGAGTAAAGAACCGGGTCCACCAGTTATCTTTTCTTTCTGTAAAAAGACCCCTGAACAGTATGTAATTCCAGGCAGGACCCACCATATCCAGCACATATCCGTTCCAGAATTTTCCCAATTTTATCCAAATCGTAGAAAGTCCCAGCGCTAAAAACACAAAGAGGGCCAAGGCCCAGTATGGAGCGTATTTATTGAGTTCGCTTTCAGTCATTTTCCAATAATCTATTTAAGCCCCATCGGTCTTATATAGCTCAGGGCCTTTATGTACTTCGGGGGAATAAAGTATGTAGAGATGAAAACTCTTGCCCAGGGTAAAATGGCTCCCCGGGAGGGACTCGAACCCCCAACCTATCCCGGTGCTGTTAACCAGCACCGGGACCGCTCTGCCGATTGAGCTGCTCCAAATCAATTCCAAACTCCCTTATAATCCTCTCCCTGGACTTCCAACCTTTTATTTGCCTTTCCCTCTGGTGTAAGGCCTTAAACCCCGGTTGTGCTGTTTTATTCTCCATTGGAGGTTAGAAGTTACTCCAATGTAAAATCTGTCAACCGTGGGGGAATAAAGTATGTAGAGGTGAAAATTCCTGCTCAGGGTAAAATGGCTCCCCGGGAGGGACTCGAACCCCCAACCTAGTGGTTAACAGCCACCCGCTCTGCCGATTGAGCTACCGGGGAAGCAGAGATAATTTATACCAAATCCAGGGAAAACTGTCAAGGGGTCGAATTGCCTTATTAAAAATCTACACGAAATACATTACCCTCCTTTGTCTGCAGCAAGGCAAAGGGAGGGGAATATGACTACTTGATGAGCCGTAAAAAGGTCACCCTCGTTTATGCCAAGAGCAACAGGAAAATTATCTTCCGTCAGCGGTCCTTAAGGTAAGGAAGCGGACTCACAGGACAGAAAAGCGGGGAAAGGTCCAGAATATATCTCAGCATGGGCACATGGCCTGCTCCGTAAATGAGGAGCACCTTTCTGACGCCCTTGGGAAGTTCCTCCCTTAAATTCCTAACAATCCCCAGATTCCTCTCAAACCAATTGGAGGCTACAGCAAAGGCGACTTTCCTATCGGGATACTCCAGAGCGATACTTATCATCATGGCATCGTTAAGCTTTATCGCCTGACCTGAGTTCAACCAAAAAAGGTAACGGGAAATGGAAAGAAGCCTCAGCTTTCGTTGCTCTTCGCTTAGCGTCTCCTTCAACTTAAAGGGTCCAAGGCTCGGTTTATAGAACATCACATCCCTCAACATCTTTTCCGTAATCCAATCTGGATATTGCGGAAACCAATCTACAGCCAGAATTTTCCTGTGCCCAAGCTTCTGGGCAAGGCGAAACCCTATCTGCACTACTTCACCTCTAACCGAGATTGAAGTTGCATCCCCTGTATCCCGGTTATAACTCCTTCGGCCCTCCAAAAATTCTCTATAAAAGGCATTCAATCCTTCCGCTTTATCCCTTGGAAATTCCACGGCTATTGCTTCAGGCTTCCATTTCGCAAGTCTTTCCACCAGTTTCTTTATTTCACGCTGCCTTCTTGGACTCAGAACATCGTCAGCCTCCAAGTTGTGGACATCCCTTCCCGGATTGCCCATGTGATAAACTCCAAGAACCATAATTTGAACCTGTCCCTCTTTGCAGGTTTGAGGAGGGGAAATTTGCCCTCGGAGGCCGCATCCCACTAATACCGAAAGAATCAGTAGAAAGAAAAACTTTCGTGTAAAACGCATGTTTCCACCTCCATTTCAATTTACGAAAAAAGAAAAGATAGGTTTCCTGGGCATGGTCAAAAGCTTTTAAAGGGTTACTCAACAAAACTTCGTTCTTTAAAAATTAAGGGCTTAAAATTCCCTGGGATCGAACCCCCGACCTATCCCGGTGCTGTTAACCAGCACCGGGACCGCTCTGCCGATTGAGCTACCGGGGAAGCAGAAGTAATTTATACCAAATATCAACGAATAATCTCCAAGAGGGGCCGTAAAACTTACCTGAACTTAGCCCACGTAATCCTCATTATTAAAGAAAAGCCCCCTCCGCAGAGGGGGCCGGCAATTCCTTATCCCTCAGTCCTACTTCCCTCCAACCGCAAACTCGTATGTGCAGGTTCCATCGTTGGATTCTCCATCCCATTTGTGGAAGTTGAGCTCTAAGGTGTAATATTTGGGGGTTAAATTGCTGCAGTTTCCCGTAACCTTGGAAAGGGTTATGGTATAGGTGTGAGGGGCCCTTACCCTTTTGTCAAGGGTTTTCTGAGCCACAACATTTCCGTTGCTGTCCAGTATTTTAACTATCACCCTGTTTCTCTTCGGCAACCACACTCCAAATTTCTTGTTGCCTGCCAGTTTGACCTTTAACTTCAAGACGAAGTTTCCGTAATTGGTGTGAAGGTTTGTTCTGGACCATGTGGTTCTGAGGTTGGGAGCGTAGAACTTTTCTGGCCACCTTATCTTAGTGGTGTGGCCGCTGCTGGGATGCGCCCAAAGGATGGCTCCCAACTCAATGTAATAGCTGCTGTTTACGGTCCCCTGCCTGTTACTATCATACTTACAATCAAAACCAGCCATTAAAGGAACCGTAAGGACACCCAAAAGAAGGATAATCAAAGTTTTTTTCATGTTTCACCTCCTGCTGGAAAGATGCAAATTCGGTGCCAGAGGATAAGCCCTTTCAGGAAGCGGGTTTCTGCCCTCTTATCTGTGACAATATGCTGTCTCCTGTGACCTGAAATGTCACAGTGCGCGGGTTCTGGGTTATTGGACTTTATCCTTTCTGAGGTTGTGATGGTCCATTAGCCGGTAAAGGTGTCTCCTTGAGACCCCTATTTCCCTGGCGGTTTTGCTTATGTTCCAGTGGTTCCTCTCCAGTGATTGCCTCAGGAAAAGTCTCTCCAGGTTCTCCCTCTCTTCAAAGGGAAGGTTCTTCAGGGCCTGCCTCATCTGCTGGAAACCCTCAAAAGCCCTCTTTCCTTCTTTCAACTTTTCGGGAAGGTCCTCTATATCGATAATTTTGTCCTTGGAGACAACCTTGACATATTTCAGGAAATTTTCCAGTTCCCTCACATTACCGGGGTAATCGTAGGAAAGCAAGAGGGATAAAGCAGCAGGGGTTATTTCCCACCCTTCCCCTAAGATAAACTTTGCTATCTCCAGTATGTCTTCCTTTCTCTTCCTCAGGGGCGGCACATTGATGGGAAAAATGTTCAGCCGGTAAAAGAGGTCCTCTCTAAAACTTCCCTCCTCCACCATTTTCTCTAAATTCCTGTTGGTTGCCGCAATTATTCTCACATCCACTGTG
>Ga0256835_1000065_pt1 | contig 86025 bp, 84 predicted proteins | sample PIR30metaG_FD_185972 | JGI IMG/M metagenome (GOLD analysis project Ga0256835, IMG submission 185972) | Hydrothermal vent microbial communities from East Pacific Rise, Pacific Ocean - PIR-30 | ecosystem: Environmental > Aquatic > Marine > Hydrothermal vents | place: Pacific Ocean: East Pacific...
GTCTCTTCATCGAGGAGAGATTTGAGGTGCTTCAAATCCATGGTGTATCCGCCTTGCGCATCTTTCTTAAGCGGATTTTCGACTAATCTTCTGTTATTTCCTTTGACCACATCAAAAAAGGGATGATAAACGGGTGGTTGGATGATAATTTTATCATTTTCGTCGGTCAACGCCAAAATGGCAATGCCGATTCCCGCCACGACGCCCGGGCTGAAATCCGTCCATTCGGGTTGCACCTTCCAATCGTAACGTTTGGCGGCCCAGTTAATAAAACTTCGGTAAAATTTTTCGTCCCGGAAAGTGTAGCCCAAAACAGGGTGGGACAAGCGTTTGGTGATATCATCCAATATAAAATCCGGGGTGGCAAAATCCATATCGGCTACCCATAGAGGTTGCAAATCGTTTCGACCGAAAAAGAATTCCATGCCGTCGTATTTGATGCTTTGGGTTCTCCGTCGGTCGATTATCCGGTCGAAATCGTAATTCATGGCCCGGTGAATTAGAAATAAATTCGTATGAAGGGTTGAAGAGGCGTATGGTAGATGCTATTACCTTCTTTGTAAAGCAAATCGTAGCGCAAGCCGAAAACGGCATGGCGGGTTCTGTAACCCGCACCGATATACAGGGCCGGCACTTCTTTGTGACTTTTTTGTTGCAGATACGAGGTATCCATAAAAAGGTATTGAAACTCCAAGGAAGTTTCGATTTGTCGAATAGGCAAAAAAGCACCGTGTACACTGCCGCCGTAAATATGACTTTTGGAAGTGCCTTGAAGCCGTTTGTAGGAGTAATAGGAATAATATATTCCGCTACCTGCATGAAATTTGGGACTAAACTGATATATAAATCCCGGTTGCATTTGAATCAGGAAAATTTGATTTCCGAAGGCCAGTCCGAATCCGCCGTAGAAACGTGTTTTTTTGTTTACATGCTCTTTTTTTCGGTCTGATTTCGGGATGGATGAATCAAGCGATTGCGCTTGACTGAGATGACTTAATGTCAGAAAAAGAAATAATATGAATGCTAATTTTTTCATGTATAATGTTCATAAAACGGTTTCCAAACAAAATCTTTGTATTTGCAACGGTCAAATCGTTTCAGATCGGTAATATCGGTTACTTGTTCGGTGGTGTAAGAAACTTCTTCGAGGAAAGTAATGGCGCGTCTGACACCTTCGCCCATATTGATAAATACCGATTCATTATCTTTTATAGCATTGTTTTTGAGCGCTTCGAAGAATCCCAAAATACCGATAGCCGATGCCGGCCCCACTTTGACGGCAACTTCGTATGCGACAAGCCGGCTGGTATCCACGGCCATTTCTTCATTTACCGAAAAATATTCACCTCCGGTGCGTTTGACCAATTTGGCCAATCTGGGATAGAGAACCGGGTTTCCCGTGGCCAAAGTAGGCACAAGGGTTTTGGGATTTTCTATAACCGGATAATCATGCTCCCAACCTTCCGGAAATCCGGCCGCTTTGGCTTTTTTCCATGCTTGAACTTGCGGGTCGCACCGGTCGCCTTGAATAAAAATCATGCGGGGTTTTTCTCCCAATATATCGAGATTTTGAAAATCATGGAAGGCCTTTTCCAATGCAAGCGGCGAGGTACCGCCACTAATGGCTTGAATATATACATCGGGCATCTTGCCCAATTGTCTGATGATTTCGAATGCCGTTGTTTTTTTTGCTTCCAACCGGAGGGGATCCATATTGCCGATGGAAATTAACAAACCGTTTTTCTCCGCGTATTCTTTTGCCAATTTTTTTGCGTAAGCATAATCGCCTTTGACAATATATACCTTTTGTCCGAGTGAACCGATATGAACGAAATTTTCCCGCAGGGAATCTTGGGGGACAAAAATACTGGCCGAAATACCCGCTTTGGCCAAATATTGGGCAAATGCATTGGCGGTATTGCCGGTGCTGGCTACTACATATTCCTTGATACCGTGTTCTTTCAACACGCTGGCGGCTACCGTAGCCCCTTTGTCTTTAAACGTCCCCGTGGCCGGACTGTAATCGTTGCGATTGACATATACTTCCACATTCAATCCATAATGATTCCGGGCAAAATCTTCCAAGAATTTCCATCTTTGAATGGGCGAAATGCCCTCACCGTCAGATACGATATTTTCCTTTTTATTTAAAGGTAAAAAATCGAAATAATGCCAAAGACTGGAAATATGCTTGTCGGTTTTCAGCAGGTCGATTAAATTTTCTTTTAAAGTGGAATAAATCGTGTAAACTTGATTTGTTCCGCATTTGGGGCATGATTGATTGTTACCGAACCATTCTTCAAAACCATCGATTTCATGACCACATGTCAAACATTGAAAATGAAATTTCTTTCTCATCGGTTTGAGGTATATTTTTCCGTAAAACTAATAAATAAAATTGAAAATAAAACAAGTTTTTATGGCTTTGAAACCTATGAGAATGAAAATGAAGAGGATAGCGGTAGTTTTAGTTCATTAAAAAAAATGGCAAGGTAATTGCAATATTTGTTTTGATTGTAAAAATTGTTATATTTGTGTAAAATTATTAAAAATGAAAACTTTTGTTAATTTTCAAATGAAAACATTGTTGGTTCTGGTAGCCGTAATGTTTCAGTTTCACCTGGTATGGGGAAAACCGCACGTTAACTTTCATGTGAAAGGAAATAATTTAATTGTGGCTGTCAATGAAGCACGGGACGGTACGTTTACCGATTTTTATGTCGTAAAATTGATAAGTCCCTTAAGTTCAAGTTTGTTTACGGACGGAAAATATAAAATCATGCTCAAAAAAGGCGTATTGGTATTGGTAGGTAAGAAGAATACTTTGATTTTATCGCCGGATAAGTCCGTGCTTCAAACGGCATTCAAGCAACGCAGAACTTATTATATCTTAGTCAATGGTATTGCCAAAGGGAATGCTCCAAATCCGATTACTGCGGAAGATGTATTTAATTCCATGGAGACAAATAAACCCTTTGAAAAAGATATGAATTTTATCGATTTGGGAATATTTAAATTGCATATCGTATCCAAAAACAAAAATTATTTTGAAAATTTGGAATTAGGTCTCTTTTAGTTTTTCCCGCTCATTTGGAGTATATAATATAGATTCAAGGCCACTATAATAAGGTTCGTCAAAGTAACCGGGGTGGCCTTTTTTAGTATGCCGTAGGCCACAAATAAGAGACCGCCTATGGAATTGACTATCCGGAACATTAAAAAATCATTGATGGCAAACGATGCCACTAAAACCGCCGTAGCCAAATAGCCGATCATTTCAATTTTTTTTTCGCTCATTGTTTCAATTTTTTTTTGCTGTAAATTTATGATATGCATACAACATGATGACCGCCAGAGCGGGAACCGCCAGATTTAACGGATCGGTAATATGAGGCGAGCCCGTTAGCAGATAAATAAAATACATGCTACCCAATATGGGAAAATACCAAGCCAGAAAGAATTTAGCGAATCTTTTCATTAGCAAGCAAAATGCCGGCAAATTTAATTTATTTTATTTTAAAATGCCTCATTCCGCTTGGAAAAATATCTGCCGGGTAAAATAAAAAAGCGTATTTTTGAAAAAAAAATAATGGTGAAAAGGAAAAAAAATCCCAAAAGAATCACCAAACAGGATACGGGAGCCATCCTATTATTCGGAAAAGAAAATTATAAATGGATGCTTATAGGGCTTGTGGTAATTATAATAGGTTTTGTATTGATGGCCGGCGGAGGAAGTAAAGACCCTCAGGTATTTAATCCCGCTATTTTTAGTTTCAGAAGGATACGATTGGCCCCTTTCTTGGTTTTGGTCGGTTTTGCAATTGAAATTTATGCCGTTTTAAAGGCGCCCGGATCAAAAAAATAAGGTAGCGGATGGATGTTTTGAAAGCGATTATCTTAGCGATAGTGGAAGGTATTACGGAATTTTTGCCCATTTCTTCTACGGGACATATGATTTTGGTGGCCGATTGGTTGAATATTCAGGACGATGATTTTACCAAATTATACATAGTGGTCATTCAGTTGGGAGCGATTCTATCGGTAGTGGTTTTATACTGGAAACGCTTTTTCAAATCCTTGGATTTTTATTACAAACTCTTGGTGGCGTTTCTTCCCGCCGTGGTATTGGGATTACTTTTTAATGATGTGATAGACCGTTTGTTAGGTTCGTCTTTGGTGGTGGTTACCAGTTTGATAATCGGCGGAATCATTTTGCTGAAAATCGACGATTGGGCCGGCCATTTTACCCGCACGGAAATCGATTACAAAACCGCTTTCAAAATCGGTTTGTTCCAGACCTTGGCTATGATACCGGGTGTATCGCGAAGCGGGGCTACCATCGTGGGCGGAATGCTGCAAAAATTGGACAGGAAAACCGCCACCGAATTTTCTTTTTTTCTGGCCGTACCCACCATGCTCGGGGCCACGGTGAAGAAAACATGGGATTTTTATGAAAAAGGATTAAGATTGAGTTCCGATCAAATGCAACTTATTCTTTTGGGAAATCTGATTGCGTTTATAGTGGCTATGTTGGCCATCAAGTCGTTTATCAATTATGTGTCGAAAAAAGGATTCCGGGTTTTCGGCATATACCGCATTATTTTGGGATTAATAGTATTGGCCGTTATCTTGATAAAGCATGATTTATGAACCGGTTACGCGTTACATTACAGGATTTGCGTCAGGGGAAGATTATAGTGGTGGATAAACCCTTGGATTGGACCTCGTTTGACGTGGTAAACAAAATCCGGTCGGTTTTACGCAAGCGGTTCGATTTAAAAAAAATTAAAGTAGGACATGCAGGCACGCTCGATCCTAAAGCCACAGGCGTATTGGTTATCGGTATCGGACCGGCCACCAAACTCTTAGGAAAATTCCAAGCGGACGATAAAGTTTATGAAGGACTCATGCGACTGGGAGCCACCACACCTTCTTATGATACCGAAACGGACATCGACAAAGAATTTCCCCTCGATGGCATTACGGAAGAGATGATCCGGCGTGCCGCACAAAGTTTTATAGGCGATATAGAACAATTGCCGCCGCCGTATTCGGCCGTCAAACAAAAGGGAAAAAAATTGTATGAATTGGCGCGTGAAGGAAAAGAGGTGGAACTCAAACCGCGTAGAGTCAAAATTTATGATTTTGAAATAAAAAATATTCAATTGCCCGATATTCAATTTGCGCTCCATGCCGGTAAAGGGACTTATGTAAGAAGTTTGGTACATGATTTCGGTAAAAAATTGAATAACGGCGCGTATTTAATAGCCCTGCGCCGAATCCGTTCCGGCAATTTTACCTTGGATCAAGCCGTTGATTTATTTGAATGGGTAGCACAAAATCAGTAAAATCCGATTTCCTTGAATCGTTTAAGTCAAATATTATCGCACTTTGACCATAAACAAAAGGCATTAATTGCTACGATTGTTGTGGAAATTATCCTTTTAATACTGCTCTTTCAAATCCGGTTTCCCCAACCTCCGGTAGAAGAAGAACTCAGCATTAATTTTATGCCGGAAGAAGATTTTGATTTCGAGCAATTAAAACAGGAAGAAAAAATTGAAATTCCCGATATTACGGAATATTTGAATAATACGCATTTGTCTTCTTTGGCTTCCAACGAATGGCAGGAAGAAGCATCCGAAACCGAAGAGAACGATTCGGAAGAAGGCGGCGACGAAAGCGAATCGGAAGAAGATGCCGAACCGGTTTTTGAAAAATTGTCCCGCGAGAAGCCCGATTATAAAATGGAAGAAGAAAAAAACAAACCCAAGCAAAAGAAAGATGCGTTGGGCAAAAGTTTCCATGGCAACAGTAACATTAAATATTTTGTGCCCGGAAGATATAAGACGCGACTCGTCAATCCGGTTTATACATGTCCTTCTTACATGCACGGTAAAATAAGAATCCGGATAGGGGTGGATCGTTCGGGTAAGGTGGTGAAGGCAGAATATGATGCGGCCAATTCGACTTCGCGATACGACTGCTTGGTTCGAACCGCATTGAAATATTCTTGGAAAGCACGTTTTAATAAATCGAACACGGCTCCCGAATTACAAACGGGCTATATCGATTATTTTTTCTAAACTTCGTATATCTTATTCCCGTCCACTATAATTTCTTTGGGTAATTTGCGCAAATTATAGTGTGAGGCCATCACATAACCGTAAGCCCCCGTATTGTTGATAGACAAAATATCTCCTTCATGCACTTGCGGTATGGGACGGTCGTAAGCAAAGGTGTCTTCTTCGCATAAATTACCCACGACATCATAAATTTGCGGCTTGGCTCCGGGGTTAGAGATGTTTTCTATTTCATGATAAGCCCCGTAATACATGGGACGAATAAAATGATTAAATCCCGTATTGACACAAACAAAGTTTTTGCCCGGTGTTTTCTTTATCAAATTAACGCGGGTAAGTAATTTTCCCGCCTCCGCTACCAAAAATTTGCCCGGTTCAATTTTAATTTTCAATTTCCTCCCGCTTTCCTCGAGTACTTTTTTTATAAATTGTGCCAGTTCGTTCATATCGGTTTCCCGGTCTTCTTCTTTATATTTTATCTTGAATCCGCCACCGATGTCAAGATATTCCAGGTCGGGAAAATATTGTTGGATGTCCGCAAGAAAAACGATACTTTCTTTCATCATTTGGGTAAATCCGATATCCGAACCCAAATGCACATGCAAGCCCGTAATTTTTAATTGACGGCTACGGATGATGTTTAACAATTCATCGTGATAGGCCCACGGAATACCGAATTTGGAATGCGCGTGAGCGGTTGCTATTTTTTTGTTACCGCCGATATCCAAGCCCGGATTGATGCGCAGTCCGAAAGCACGACCCGGGAATTCCTTTGCAATCCATTCCAAATATTCCATCGAACCGATATGGATTTTGATGCCGGCTGTAAATGCTTTCTTTAATTCTTCTTTCGAAGGACAACTGGGGGTAAATAAAATATCGTCTTTCGGAATGCCCAATTCCATGAGATGAAGGACTTCTTCGAGCGACACCGTGTCGAATTGCCCACCTTCTTCATGAATGGTTTTTATAATGGCGGGATTGTGATTGGATTTTACGGCAAAATGAATATCGGTGTCCAATTGAGAAAAGGCCCCCGATAATTTTCGATATTGTTCTCTAATTTTTTCCAAATCATATACATAAACCGGCGTCCCGAAATGACCGGCTATCTGTAACAGTAATTCTTTGTTTATCACCTTTATTTTTTAGCGAAATATATGAAAGATTTGCCGAAAAAAGTATGTATGAACTCATTTTAACAATTTCATTTTAATAATATTTCCGATTTGAATTCTTTTTAGATTAATGAAAAAGCAGTAGGGGAGAAAAATTTTTATATGATTTAAAATATAATTTGGTTTATAACGTAAATTAATTTATATTTGTATTATAATTTTAAACTTATTATCATGACATCACAATCATTTACACCTAAGCAAAGTTTGGAAATCATTTCTCAAGTGATTAGCGAAGCACGTCACCGGTTTGACGAAAACGGTTTTATTTACATTTTTTGGGGTATTTTAATTGCCTTGGCCTCTTTCGGGCAATTTTTTCTATTACAAAACGGCCGGTATGATATTCATTGGTATCCGTATTTGTTGATGCCTTTGGGCGCTGTGTTCACCATGGTATATTATATAAGGAAGAAATCTCATAGGAAAATGAATATCATCGACAGGATTATTGCCGTTTTGTGGAATACTTTGTCCTTTTATATGTTGATTCTGGGATTTGTTTTTGCCGGGCATTTAAAGGAAAATTTATTGCCTGTTATATTAATCTTACTTTCCGTCGGCAGTATTGTATCCGGTGTAACGATTAAAAGCAAAATCTTATTATTTGCCGGTATTTTTATCGGACTCACGGCATTATTTACATTTTATGTGGATTTGCTTTATCAACCTTTGGTGGCCGGCATCACCGCGATAGTGGCTTTATTGGTGCCGGGATTCTTTATGATGCATCAACATAAGCAGAGAAATCATGTATAAAGATCTCAATCCGTTATTACATTCTCCGTTGCGCTTGGCCGTCATTTCGTTTTTGGTATCGCATTCGAGTTCGGATTTCAACGAATTGAAAGATATCACGAAAGCCACTTCGGGCAATTTGAGCGTACAATTAAAAAAATTGGAACAAGCCGGATATATTAAAATTGTCAAGGGATTTAAAAATAATTATCCGCACACGAGTGTGGAAATTACACCGAAAGGTTTGGATGCTTTCGAAGAGTACGTGGAGGCAATAAAAAAATATATTGAAAAGGACGCGAAAGACGAATGAGAGGCAATGATTTTATCGCATAGAATTGGAAACGCTTATTCTCATTAGTTATATCGGGATTTTGGTTTTCTATCATTATACTTGTTCAAAGTCCGGGATTTGAAGTATTTTTGTTTAAATTCTATGAGATAATGAGCAATAACAGACCTTTGATTTTGGTAACCAATGACGACGGTATCACGGCGCCGGGTATCCGTAATTTGATTTCCGTGATGAACGAATTGGGCGAAGTGGTGGTAGTGGCCCCCGAAGGAGCCATGTCCGGTCAGGGGCATGCCATCACTATTAACAATACGCTCTATTGCGACCCCGTGGTGATCGACGACGGACCACAAAAAGAATATAAATCCAACGGTACACCGGTGGATTGCGTTAAATTGGCAATGGACCAAATTCTCCACCGCAAGCCCGATTTACTGGTTTCCGGTATTAATCACGGTTCGAACAGCTCCATCAATATTATTTACAGCGGCACGATGTCTGCGGCGGTTGAAGGCGGAATCGAAGGCATTCCTTCCATCGGTTTTTCATTGACTTCTTACAAGTGGGATGCGGATTTTACGGCAGCCCGCCATTATGCCAAATTAATTGCCTCGAAAGTGTTGGCGGCCAACGGGAATTTGCCCGCCCCCTTTATTTTAAATGTCAATATTCCATACTTTGCTTTGGAGGAAATAAAAGGCATTAAAATTGCCCGTCAAGCCAAAGCCAAATGGGTGGAATCTTACGACAAACGGGTCAATCCGCAGGGCAGGGAATATTGTTGGCTTACGGGTGAGTTTGTCAATATGGATCAAGGGACCGATACGGACGAATATGCGCTCAAAAATGCTTATGTGTCCGTGGTGCCGGTCAGTATTGATTTGACCCATTACGAATTAATGAATAATCTCAAAGGGTGGCTTGATAAAAAATAATGCGATGAATCAAAGGGGCTTTTCCGCCGGTATTTTCCTGATGACATTTATCTTTATAGCAATCTTGTTAGTCGCTTACGGCTTAATAATGGGCATGCCGGCTACGAAAATGTGGAAATATTGGGTTTCCGAAGGAAATTTTCCGCAAGTGGTAGCCATTTCCGGTATAGCAGGATATTTGATTTACAAATTTTTCGATATGAAAGATGATTTTATCGCTTCCAAATCCGCCGTATGGGCCATGATTATATGGTTTCTGATTTTGTTGGCCATAAAATTTCTGTTATAAGTCGAATCTCTATTTTGCTTCTCCGAATTATAATGCCGGTTAATAAAGCCATTTGAAATCATTATGGTGTTTTGTAATAATTGTTTCAAAGTCGGTATATCTTTGCTGTAAACATAATATAAACGAATGATGAAAAATTTAATTGGAAAACCCGCTCCCGATTTTAAGGCAGTGGCTGTTATAAACGGAAAAGAAATCAGTGAAGATTTTAATCTGGCTGATTTCAAAGGAAAGAAAATAGTCTTATTTTTTTATCCGTTGGATTTTACTTTTGTCTGTCCTACTGAAATTATTGCCTTTCAAGACAAAATGGAAGAGTTTGAAAAACGAAATACAGTGGTTATCGGTTGTTCGGTCGATTCGGCATATAGTCATTGGGCATGGCTAAATACGCCACGTGATAAGGGTGGAATTGAAGGAGTGAATTATCCGCTTGTCTCCGATTTGGATAAGACAATCAGCATGAAATACGGGGTTTTGGGTGGATCATACCATATTGCCGAATCCGGTGAAATTTCCTTTGAAGGAGAACCGGTGGCATTACGCGGATTATTTTTGGTCGATGAAGATGGAATTATTCAACATCAAGTGATAAACAATTTGGGACTCGGACGAAGTGTGAAAGAAGTTTTGCGTATGATCGATGCCCTTACACATTTGCAAAAGTTCGGTGAAGTTTGTCCCGCCGATTGGGAAGAAGGTCAAGAAGCCCTGACTCCCACGTTTGAAGGAGTGGCTGCTTATTTATCCAAACATTAAAAAGTTATTGCCGAATCCGCCTTATGCCGGATTTTTTTGTCGAGGTCCGGTACCGTCCCGGGCGCATTATCGGCTTCCGGGGTTTTCCCTTATCTTTGCTTCGAATTCAGTTTGATTTCATGAAATATTTTGTAATTGCCGGTGAGCCCTCGGGGGATTTGCATGCTTCCAACCTGATTAAAGGTCTGAAACGCCATGATCCGGAAGCGAGTTTTCGTTTTGCCGGGGGCGATTTGATGCAAGCGGCGGCCGGTGTGGAACCGGTGGTTCATTACAAGGACATGGCCTTTATGGGACTTTGGGACGTATTGACCCATTTGCGTACCATTAATCGTAATTTTAACAGGATAAAGCGGGATATCAAGGCATTTGCACCCGATGCGGTAATATTGGTGGATTATCCGGGTTTTAATCTTCGCATGGCCAAATGGGCCAAGAAACAAGGTTTAAAGGTTTTTTATTACATCTCGCCCAAATTATGGGCTTGGAAAGAGGGTAGGGTGGAAATTATTCGTCGCTATGTGGATCGCATGTTGGTCATTTTGCCTTTTGAAACGGATTATTACAAAAAACACGGCATTGAAGTAACTTATGTGGGCAATCCCGTAAAGGAATCGGTAGAAAATTTTAATCCTTCGCCCGAAAAGGTATTTCGTAGCTCTCATCGTTTGAGTGACAAGCCGCTTATTGCTTTGTTGCCCGGCAGCAGAAAAACCGAAATAAAAATGATGCTGCCGGTTATGAAAGAATTGGCTGCGTATTATCCTGCTTATGAATTTGTTATAGCGGGGGCGCCTTCATTAACCCGGACCGATTATGAACCTTACTTACAAAATTCCGGTATTAAAATCCTTTGGAATGCCACTTATGATTTGCTGTCTCATGCTCATGCGGCAGTGGTCACGTCGGGTACGGCTACATTGGAAACGGCTTTGTTTCGCGTGCCGCAAGTAGTGGGGTATCGCACTTATAAATGGCAATATGAACTCGGAAAATTATTTGTAAAAATAGATTATTTTTCCTTGGTTAATTTGATTTTAAACCGGCCTGCGGTTCCGGAACTCTTACAAGATGAATTTAATCCCGATAAAATTCGCCGGGAACTGGATGCTGTTTTGGCGGGGCCAAATCGGAATGAAATGCTGAAAAATTACGAAGCATTACGCGAAAAACTCGGTCCGCTCAGCCCTTCGGACAGGGCTGCGGAAGAAATTATCGGCCGGTTGACCGGCTCATTAAAAACCATCGAATAAAAATAAATCCTATCTTTGTAAATAATAGGATCTATATATGGACTTTCTTGCCGGCATATTTATCGGAGCGGTTTTATTAGCCGTAGGTTTATATTTTTCAAAATCCTACTTCATCCGTGAAAAAACTCAGGAACAATCATCCGTTTTGCTTGAAAAAATTCGTAATGTAGCCAAATTAATTACCGTTGAAAGTGATTTTTCGGAAATACTTCATTATTCCGATACACGGGATTTGCTACTTAATTTATTGAAGAGCAGAAAAAAAGCCATTGTTTTGGCACATTCGAGGGTCATGGTGGGTTTTGATATGCGAAAAATGAAATTGGAAACCGATCCCAAGCGAAAAATTCTGACTATCACCCATTTTCCCGAACCCGAAATTTTGAGTATAGAAACCGAGGTGGAATATTATGATGTGAGTAACGGTTTGTTCAATAAATTCGCTGCCGAAGATTTAACCAAATTAAACAAGCGCATCAACGAAAACATCAGGGAGAAAATTCCCGGTAGCGGCATTTTGGAAAATGCCCGGAACAAGGCATTTAATAGCATTAAAATGATTGAACAAATTGTGGATGCATTCGGATGGAAATTGGAATACAAACAATTGCCCGCTCCGCCTGCCGAAATGAAAAAATTACCCGAAAACAAATCCTAATCTGCTTGCGTGAGCATTTTTTCCAACTTCATAAGGTCTAAATAATTCTTACCCGAATCATAATATAAAAATGACTGAGCTTCCGGCTCAACAGTAAGTTCGTATATATAGTAATCTGCGGTTTTCTCGAGTAAACGAATGACAAATATTATGGGAATTGGCGATAACCCTCTATATTTTTTGATTATTATTTTTTCATCTAACAACAATATTTTTTCATCGGAAAAATCAGGATGATTTTTTAATCTATCATAAATTTCAATCAAATTGTATTTGGACTTTATTATTCTTTTATGCGTAGCCGATAAAATTTCTTCGGTAATTTCTTTTACACCGGCTTTTTTCAAATTTCTTAACGTGAAATAAATCACCAATGCCGCTTGAATGATTCCGGCTAAAACGAAGGCAATAAATGTAAACAAAACGATATAAAAATTAATTTTTTCTCCGGTAATTATTTTAAAAAGAATAAGAAGTAATTCAATAGACAAATAATAGAGGGTAAAATTCCGTGCGTATTTGAAAAAGAATTTCTTCACATAGGGATTCATGAAAGATTCTTTTCGTAACTTCTTTATTTTCAGTAATTTATTTCTTGATTATGTCTTCTATTTTTTTGACGTTTTCCAAATTTTTTCCATAATCTATCAAAGTGGTTTTCAGTAGCGGGCGACTGGAAACCTCATATTTTTGTTTATTTCCCTCCGAAGCCACCGGTTTGATGCGGATTTTTTCCCCGTAGGACCAGATCGAAAGTCCCGAAGTCAATTCCAATCCTTCGTCGGTTTGGTTAAACCGCATTTTGGCGGTAAATGGATTGGATTTTAATCTTTCCTTAATTTGATTGATATTCAAATCCGATTCGATGATTTTATGATGTTTAATTTTCAAAATATCTTCATTGATTTTTATTCCGGATCTCTTTAATCGATGAATATGCAACCAATAAATTATTCCGGTTAATCCTAAAGAAAAAATAAAATTCAGTGCGGTTAAATGAAGAAAATGACTTTTTTCACCCAAAACAAAATAGGGTAAAGTCATAATTATCATAAAAAATATAAAAATACCGATGAACAAGCGAATAAATAATTTAATTTGAGGTTTCATCGTATTTATTTTTCATTTAAAATTAATAAAAAAAATTCATTTGAAGGACAGGAAAAATTTTATAAATCTTTGGATATAAAATCCTTCAAGGTCCATTTTCCATTTACGGTTGCCTTTTTTAGATGCATGACACCTGCACGACTTCTTATCATGGTTTTCAATGTAGTCCGGTCCAAATAATTGACAGGGGTATCCACTGCCCGGGACCATCGTTCCAATTTGGGAGTAAGTTCGGCGGTAATCAAATAATAATTTGCTTTATTTTCCTTGAGTTTACGCATGGTTTTCATTAAATCCTTGTAGTCTTCGTCATCCAATTTCTCAGGGTCGGGAATTAATATCAAATAAACCGAATCGGCATTTAAAACCTTCTCCGTAATATCGCCCCAATCGCCTTCGATAATAAAATCATGAATGGGCGGATCGTATCCTTTTTGAATTTCAACGGTTTCACGTTTGACGAATTCGGCGCCGGGAATGTCCCACGGTTTATCTTCGGACGAGAATTTTTTTATTTCGCCGTTTACTTTGTAATACCAAATTTCTTTGAACTTGTACGGCTTGGCACCGGGAGGTATTTCCATGCCTTTTCGGATGTTTTTTCCGACGGCATAGGGCCTGAAATCAATCAAAGGAAGATGCTTAACCGTCCATAGCGCTAAAATTAAGGCCGCTACTGGAAATAAATAAGCAATGATAAATTTTCCCGCTGTCCGGCCGGTTGTATTTTCATATTTTAAATGACGAATGAGCCATAGCAAACCGGCCAAATAAACGATATTCTTGAAAAAAGTTTCCCATGGGGTTAATTTAATGGCATCGCCGAAGCAACCGCAGTCTGTAACACGGCCGGTGACGGCAGAATAGCCGGTCAGGAAAAGAAAAAAAACGGTCAATAAAGTTAAGCCGTAAACGGTGGTTTGCAGACGAAATTTCAGGAGCAACCACCATCCGAGCGTCCATTCGGTGACGATGAGAAAAATCGAAAAAGCCAAGGCATACGGCGTTAGAAAAGACAAATGCAACACGTCGAAATATTCTTCCATTTTGATTTGCGTCCCTACGGGGTCAATGAGTTTGACAAAACCCGAAAAGATAAAATTCAGTGCAATAAAAATTCGAATAATTTCGGTAAATATTTTTCTCATTCCGGCATCATTTATGTGATAAATATACGAAATGAATCATTATTTCATTTATTATTTTTGCAAACCAATTAATATTTCATGACCGAAGTCCGTCCATTAATTATCGATCACCGCGATTCGTTTACCTATAATTTGGCGGAATTGGTGCGAAAAATAACGGGAAAATTTCCCGTTGTAATTGATTTTCAACAATTGCATTCCTACGAGATGGACGGACATACGCATATTTTCTTGTCGCCCGGTCCCGGCCTGCCGGAAGAATTTTCCACTATTCCTTTTTTATTAAAAAAATATGCCGGTAGAACAAAAATTTTAGGTGTTTGTTTGGGTCATCAGGCCATAGCCGAATTTTTCGGAGGCAAATTGAAACAATTGGATTTTCCCGTTCACGGTCAAGCCCTGAAAATCCGCCGTACGGCCGAAAGTGCTTTATGGGAAGGTTTGCCGTCGGAATTTCGGGCCGGATTTTATCATTCATGGACGGTGGATGAATTACCTGCCGATTTATCCGTGATTGCAGTGGATGAGGCGAATCGTTTAGCCGCTTTTGAACATCGAAACGGGAAAATTTTCGGCGTGCAATTTCATCCCGAATCTTTCCTGACACCGCTAGGTGAAAAAATCATTCAAAATTTTTTGCGATGAACAGGGATGAGTTCATAATGGGCTTTAATGCGCGCTACCGTCAGCGGAAACCCTTTGTTTTTCTTATAGATTTTGAACGCGAACAATTTATTTTATTCGACGAAAACGAAGCGGTGAAAAACCGTTTTTGGCTTGCATTCGGACAAAGAGGTTTATTTCCCGCATACGTATCCGTAAAACGGCCGTCTCTGTTGCGGATTCATCCGGTTTCTTACGATGAATTTAAAGAAAAATTCGACCGGGTTATTTATCATTTGCGTCGGGGCGATACCTATTTGTTGAATTTGACATTTTCAACGCCGGTGGAATTAAAAGGAAGTTTGCAAGATGTGTTTTATGCCGTTTCGGCACCGTTTAAAGCATATTTCGATGACCGGTTCGTATTTTTTTCGCCCGAGAAATTCGTTATCATTGACGAACATACCATCCGGACTTTTCCCATGAAAGGAACGGCCGATGCGTCCAAACCCGGTGCGCGTAAACAATTATTGGAAAATAAAAAAGAACAGTTCGAACACAATACCGTAGTGGATTTATTGCGCAATGACATTTCCCTTGTTTCCATCGATGTGGAAGTAAGAAAATACCGCTATATTGACGAAATAACCACTACCAAGGGCAAAATTCTGCAAGTCAGTTCCGAAATTGCCGGCCGGTTGGATTCTCGATGGTTTGCCGGTCCGGCCGAAAGTTTTTTGCGAATGTTGCCCGCCGGATCCGTGAGTGGGGCACCGAAGCCCAAAACATTGGAAATCATTCGCCGGGTCGAAGGAGAAAAACGCGGATTTTATACGGGAATCACCGGATGGTTTGACGGTCAAAAACTTGTATCGGCAGTCAATATTCGTTATATTGAACGGCAAAACGGAAAATTATTTTATCGCAGTGGTGGGGGCATCACCGCCTTGAGTAATCTGCAAGACGAATATGAAGAATACATCCGAAAAATATACCTTCCCCTTGCTTGAGACCATCCGGTTGCAGGATGGAAAAATTTATAATCTTCCTTTTCATCAACGGCGAATGAATAAATCTTTTCGGCTCCTGTTCGGTGGAGATTCTCCCTTCGATTTGAAAGAAATATTGAACCGTAAAAAATGGCCGGAAGACGGACTTTATAAAATCCGTTTTCTTTACGGTCAATCTTCGTTCCGGTTGGAATACTCGGCCTATAAACCGAAAATAATACGGACCCTACGTATTGTTCAAGCGGACGATGTAGCATATCATTTGAAATTTACCGACCGAAGCGCCATAAACCGGCTTGTAAAGAAAAGGGGAAATGCCGATGATATTCTTATGCTCAAAGAGGGCCGGATCACGGACACTTCGTTTGCCAATATTGCTTTTTTTGACGGAAAGGATTGGTGGACTCCGGAAAATCCGCTGCTCGAAGGAACAATGCGCGAATGGCTTCTTCGAAGAGGAACACTTAAAACCGCTCCCATCACACCTGCCGATTTGAAAAAATATACTCATTTCAAAATTTTAAATGCCATGTTGGACTTCGACAGGCAAATTCCCCTTCCCGTGACATATATTTTACATTGAATTTAGCGGAAAACCATTAGATTTGTAGAAATGTAAAACTATCGTGGAAACAAATGAGGTGTTTCAAATCGACTTAAAACAAATTATCCGGTCGCGTCCCGAGTGGTATTTGCGGTACATGCCGGGATTTATGATTAAATTCTTAAAATGGCTCATCAAAGAAGATGAACTCAATGAGGGGCTTAGGGAAATAGGTCATTTGAAAAATTATGAATTTATAGATGGCGTCATACGTTTATTGGATTTGAAATTCAAGGTCCGAGGCGAAGAAAACATCCCTTCGCATCCCAATGTGATTTTTGTAGGAAATCATGCATTGGGTGGGCCCGATTTTTTTGCACTGATGCATGTGTTAAAAAAATATTACCCGGGCGTAAATCACCTGACCAATGATGTATTGATGACTTTCAGGCAACTTTCCGATTTTTTTATTCCGGTAAATGTATTTGGAAAAAATCCCGAAAAATATAGAAAGATATTGAAAGAAAAATTGGAAAATTCCAAATTTCCGGTAACTATTTTTCCGTCCGGGGAAGTGGCCCGCTATCGTAACGGAGTTTGGGATGATGGGAAATGGCGAAGCGGTTTTGTTCGTTTTGCAAAAAAATACCGTAAAACAGTAGTGCCTTTTTTTATTCCCACTAAAAATTCCAAAACATTCTATCGCGTTCATAAAATTCGTTCCATGTTGGGTATAAAAGCAAACTTGGAATTATTTTTATTGTCACGTGAATTAATCAACAAAAGAGGACAAACCATTGAAATTATTTTTGGCAAGCCCATTCCCCCCGAGTTTTTTACCGATGATAAAAGTGTGCATGAATGGAGCGAAATTGTAAAAAAGATGACCTATGCATTAGGAGAAAATAAAACCGGTTAATATTATCGTGAATCCCTCTTCTTCTTTTTTAATTTATAAATGAAACAAAAAGAATTTTCAATTAACTTTGAAAAAAAATCACCATGACACTCGAACAAAAAGTTATGCAAGCCCTCAAAGAGGCAATGAAAGAGAAAAATAAAGACAAATTGGATGCATTGCGTGCCATTAAATCCGCCATTTTATTGGAAAAAACCAAGGGAAGTTCCAAAGAATTGACCGAAGCCGACGAAATGAAAATACTTCAACGCTTGGTCAAACAACGAAAAGAAAGTGCGGAAATCTATCAACAACAAAACCGGGAAGATTTGGCACAAGTGGAACTTAACCAGATCAAAGTGATTGAAAGTTTCTTACCCGAACAAATGAACGAGGCGGAAATTGAAGCGGAGGTAAAAAAAATTATTATGGAAACCGGTGCTACCTCCATGCGCGATATGGGTAAAGTGATGGGCATCGCCACAAAAAAAATGGCCGGACGCGCGGATGGAAAAAGCATTTCTCAAATCGTGAAAAAACTTTTGAGTTAGCTAAAGAATTTTGTATTTTTGCATCCACAAATGCCCGCGTAGCTCAACTGGATAGAGCATCTGACTTCGGATCAGAGGGTTGAGGGTTCGAGTCCTTCCGCGGGTACTTTTTATTTTCATACTATAAGACATTTTTATTCAATAATCTAAGCTTTCTATATTAAACCGTCTTTTTCGAACAAGTAAAATCCCGAATTTTGCATCAAAATAATAAAACCATGATTGCTATTCTTTCGCCTGCCAAGAAATTGAACGAGAAAGTGAGTTTTCCGGAGCATTTGGATTATACCGAACCCGTTTTTAAAGAAAAAGCCGAAAAATTAGTCGCTTACTTGCGCCAACTCACCCCGGAGGAAATTGCCGTTTTAATGGGCATATCCGATAAATTGGCCCGGTTGAATTACGAACGTTTTCAGCAGTGGACCGCCGAAGGACGCTATCCGGCCGTTTATTTGTATGCGGGCGATACATACCGCGGCTTGGATATCGCCTCTTTTCCGTTGGAAAAAATAAATAATCTGCAGAAAAAAGTTCGTATTATTTCCGGTTTATATGGCATTTTGCGTCCTTTGGATTTGATTATGCCTTACCGTTTGGAAATGAAAACGCCTCTAAAAATAAACGGTTACGAAGATTTAAAGGGCTATTGGAAGGATGATGTAACCGCATTTCTTCGAAACGAACTCAAAGGCAAACCCTTGGTCAATTTGGCCAGTAAAGAATATGCCGAAGTCATTGATAAAGAAAAATTGGACGCACCGTTCATTCAAGTGGATTTCAAGGAATATAAGGACGGAAAATATAAAATCATCGGACTTTTGGCCAAACGTGCCCGGGGCGCCATGGCCCGCTGGATGGCGGAAAATGATGTGGAAAATCCGGAGGATTTGAAAGCATTTAATTTGGGCGGTTATCGTTTTGCACCCGAAATGTCCACGGAAAATCATTTGGTTTTCATCAGGTAATAGCCCTATTGACAAGCGGTGAAAAATATCGTATCTTTGCAAAACTTTTAAACAACATAAAAAATGGCAGTAGAACACTTAACATTACAAAAATTCAAAGAACAAATCTTTGACTACGAGAACGAAAAAGAATGGAAATATAAAGGTAAAGTTCCGGCAGTAGTTGATTTTTATGCCGACTGGTGCCAACCTTGTAAGATTATTGCACCCATCATGGAAAAATTGTCCGAAAAGTATGATGGAAAAGTGAAAATATGGAAATTGGATACCGAAGCCGAACGCGAATTGGCCGCTATGTTCGGTATTCGTAACATTCCTTCGGTATTATTTATTCCCATGGAAGGTACACCAATGATGCAAGTAGGTGCATTGCCGGAACACTTATATATTGAAATTATAGAAAAAGAATTGTTGAAAAACCAAGGAGAAGAGAAAAAAGACGAAACACCGGGAAATAACGGTGAAGCGAAAGAAGTAAAAGACAAAGAATAAGCGGCCATACCGCAGGAAAAAATTCTTTTCCGTTTCAACAAAGCGAAAAAATCGTAAATTGCCCCGAATTTCGGGGCAATTTTTTTGTATATGGACTACATTATTCTGAAAAATATTAAAATTCACGCCCGTCACGGTTGCCTGAAAGAGGAAGCCATATTGGGTACCGATTTTCTCATTACCGTAAAAATGGGATTGGATTTATCCGTTGCAGGCCGTAGCAAACGTATCGAAGATACGGTAAATTACGCCGAAGTATATGAACTGATTCGCAAAGAAATGCAAAAGCCGGAAAAAATTCTTGAAGCGGTGGCCTACCGGATTGTAGAGCATATCATGAGTAAATTTCCGCTAATTCGAGAAATAGAATTTCAATTGGCCAAACAAAATCCTCCACTCCCCGGCGAATTGGAACAAAGCATGATTATCCTCCATAGAAAAAGAGAAGAATAATTTACATTCTTTATGAGCCCGGAAAGAGTGAGGATTAAGTTACTTTAGACTTTATTATCTATGGTAAGAGAATCCTTACGCCTTATGTTCCTCCTTGTTTAGGAATTATCGGAATCGATAGCAATGGAATATTTTTCCGCTCATTTCTCCGGCCGGAAGATACCACGAGAATTTCATTAATGAGATGGTATCATTCCAAAATTAAAGGGATCACATGAAAAAACCTGTTTCTTCAAAACATGAAAATTTCTTATATTTGCATGCTTCATTCAAGGCACCTTGGCCGAGTGGCTAGGCAGAGGTCTGCAAAACCTTTTACAGCGGTTCGAATCCGCTAGGTGCCTCTACTTTTTGACCTCGTCGATTTTATCATTAAAATGTTCAATCGTTTGAATGGTATCTTTTAAATGGGCATTATCTCCCGTTCCTTCATAAATAATGTATAATCCGCCGAGAAAAATGATAACACCAATAACTTTTTTGATTTTATGAATATGCGTTTGGGTTAATTTGGATTTCAATTGCTTGGCTAAAAGAATTTTCAATAAATCCACCATAAAGTAAGAAAGCAACACGGAGCCGAAAAATATACTAATGCGGACCGGATTCATTTGAAATTGCGGGCTAAATAAAACAATTAAAGCCAACCAAAATGCCAATACCCCGATATTGATAAAATTCAAGAAAAACCCTTTTAAAAAAAGATTTAAATAATTGTTTTTGGGCAATTCAATTTCCGTCTGATTCTCCAATTCTTCTTTTTTCGGTTTTCTGATAATCGTAACCAGCCCGTAAAAAGCCATAATAACACCTCCGAAAAGGTATAAAGCCGGTTTATGGGTCAATTCATTAAGAAGTTTATAACTACTTAAATAGGCGATTAATATAAAAACCGCATCCGCCAATAAAACACCCAAATCAAGCACGATGGCAGCCCTTCCACCTTTGGTAGCACTCGTTTCCAGTAAAACAAAAAATACCGGACCAATCAGGAAACTTAACAAAATGCCTACGGGTATGGCTTTTAATATATCGGATAATAAAATATGAACTTCGTTCATCTACACGAAATTTAAATGTAAAAATAATCATTTATGTAAAATAATCGAATTATAGATGGGAATCTTTCCCGATTAAACATTTGCTTTTGTATATTTGTGCAAAGAAATTCAAGGAAGATGTTACAAGTAAATTTCATAAGAGAAAATTTTGACTCGGTAGTAGAACGATTGAAAAAACGCAATAAAGATTTCGAACCATTGCTCAAGAAAGTATTGGAACTGGATGAAAAAAGACGCCAACTAAAGACCGATTCGGATCAAATTCAAGCCCGGTTAAACAAACTTTCCAAGGAAATAGGCAATTTGTTTAAACAAGGCGAAAGAAAAAAAGCCGAAATATTAAAGGTAAAAACCGGCGAATTGAAAAATAAAACCAAAGAACTTTCTGCCGAACTGGAAAAGGTAACCAAGGAATTAACCGAAATTTTATGGCAAATTCCCAACGTGCCCCACGAAAGCGTTCCAACCGGGAAATCGGAAGAAGATAATGAAGTGGTATATCAATGGGGCGAAATTCCCCGGTTGGATAATAAAGCGCTCCCGCATTGGGATTTGGCCAAGAAATATGACATCATCGACTTTGAACTCGGTACCAAAATCACCGGCGCCGGATTCCCCGTATATAAAAACCAAGGTGCACGTTTGCAGCGGGCATTGATTAATTTTTTCCTCGACCGCAATACAAGAGCCGGTTATTCGGAAGTTCAACCGCCTCATCTGATTAACGAAGCATCCGGGTTCGGCACGGGACAATTGCCCGACAAGGAAGGACAAATGTATCATATCGAAAAAGATAATCTCTACCTCATTCCCACCGCCGAAGTGCCGGTAACCAATTTTTACCGCGATGTAATTCTCGACGAAAAAGACTTCCCGGTAAAAAACACGGCCTATACGCCTTGTTTTCGTCGCGAAGCCGGAAGCTGGGGCGCTCATGTACGCGGTTTAAACCGGCTCCATCAGTTTGATAAAGTGGAAATTGTTCGCATCGAACATCCGGACAAATCTTACGAAGCCCTGGACGAAATGGTGGAGCATGTAAAAACTCTCTTGCAGGATTTGGAACTTCCTTTTCGCATCGTACGATTGTGCGGCGGCGATTTGGGATTTACTTCGGCGCTTACCTACGATTTCGAAGTGTGGTCGGCAGCCCAAAAACGTTGGTTGGAAGTTAGTTCCGTATCCAATTTCGAAACCTTTCAAGCCAACCGGCTCAAACTCCGGTTTCGCGATAAACATAATAAAAAACGCTTGGCCCATACCCTCAACGGAAGTGCTTTGGCATTGCCCCGGGTAGTGGCTGCATTGCTGGAAAATAATCAAACTCCCGAAGGGATTGTCATGCCGGAAAAATTGCGAACCTATACGGGTTTTGAGAAAATTCAATAGTTTTTTTGGACTTTAACGTTAACTTTAACTATTTTAAAATCAGCAATCTCAAATCGCTTTCCTCCAAGGAATCTTAATCTTTCCGATTCATTAAAATATAATTCCGAAATTATTAATTTAAAAGCAGCATCGCTTATAGTTTTAGAAAAAAATAAAATTATATATTCGTTTTTTTTCTTAACTTTAAAGTTTAAATAAACCGGAACCAATTTGTATGGAAAAAATTCGTCCATATACCGCCGAGGAAGAAAAATTAATGAAGGAAAAACTGGATAATATTTTAAAATCCAGTTACCAAAAACTCGACCGTAAGGATAAAGCCCTTATAAAAAAGGCGTTTCTTACGGCCAAGGAAGCGCATGCGCAGCAAAGACGTAAATCCGGTGAGCCGTATATATTTCATCCCATTGAAGTAGCCCGTATTGTGGCCCAGGATATCGGTTTGGATGCCATTTCCATTGCGTCGGCATTGCTTCATGACACCATTGAAGATACCGACATCACGGCGGATTATTTGCGGCGTGAATTCGGCGAAAAAATCACGCAAATCGTTGAAGGACTAACCAAAATTCGTAAACTTCCCAAGGATAAGGATTTTTCCATTCAAGCGGAGAATTTCCGTAAATTAATACTTACGCTAAATGAAGATGTGCGGGTGATTCTCATTAAAATCGCCGACCGTTTGCATAATATGCAAACCATGGACAGCATGCCGCGCTACAAGCAGGAGAAGATTGCATCGGAAACGCTTTATATTTATGCGCCGCTTGCCCACCGCTTAGGGCTTTATGCCATTAAAACCGAACTCGAAGATTTGTCTTTGAAATATATCGATCCGGACGCCTATCATGAAATTAAACGCAAATTAGCGGAAACCGAAGAAGAACGGCGGGAGTATATCAAAAAATTTACCGAAATTGTTCAGGAAAAATTAAAAAATTTAGACCTTGAATTTACCATCACCGCCCGGGCTAAATCAATTTATTCCATCTACAGGAAAATGAAGGAAAAGGATGTGGATTTCGATCAGATTTATGACAAATTCGCCATCCGGATTATTTATAAAGCCCCGCCCGAAAAAGAAAAGCAATTGGCATGGAGTATTTTTTCGGTGATTACCGACCATTTCAAATATAATCATGACCGGGTGCGTAACTGGCTCGACAGGCCGCGATCCACGGGCTATCAAGCGCTCCATGTTACAGTTTTGGGTCCGGATAACAAATGGGTGGAAGTGCAAATACGTTCCGAACGTATGAATGAAATTGCCGAAAAAGGTTATGCCGCGCATTATAAATATAAACAGGGTGCCGACGAAGCCACGGAAATAGGAATTGATAAATGGCTCACACAATTGCAGGAAATTCTATCCAATCCCGAAGGCGATGCTTTGGATTTCTTGGATGACATCCGATTAAGTTTGTACAGCGACGAAATTCATGTGCTCACACCCAAGGGCGATGTCATATCTCTGCCCAAGGGGGCAACGGTATTGGATTTTGCTTTTCATATTCATACCGAAGTAGGCATGCATACCCGGGCCGCCGAAGTCAATAACCGGATTGTTCCGCTCAATTATGTGTTGAACAGTGGCGACATGGTCCATATTATCACTTCGCCCAATCAAAAACCCAAACAGGCCTGGTTGAACATAACGGTAACGGGCCGGGCTCGTTCGAAAATCAAATCTTTTCTCCGTCAGGAAGAAAAGGAAATTACCGAAGAAGGTAAGGAAATATTACGCCGAAAACTCCGCCAACTCAAACTTAAAAATGACGAAAAAACAATAGGCGAACTCCAAAAATATTTCAAACTGCGAACCAGCAAAGACTTGTTTTATAAAATAGGAACAGGCGAAATCGGCAATAAGGAATTGAAATCATTTGTAAATGCCAAGAATAATTTTTTCCTCAAAATTTTTCAAACTCCTTGGAAAAAGGTTCATAAGGAAAAAAAAGAAAAGAAAGAGGAAAAGCAATTAAGTCCGGCCGAGATAGAAAATTATGATATCATCGTATTCGGTCAAGACGATCAACATTTGGATTATACCTTGGCCAATTGTTGCAATCCCCTGCCCGGCGACGATATATTCGGTTTTGTAACCATTAATGAAGGGGTCAAGGTGCATAAAAAAACATGTCCCAACGCCATTTATCTGCAGTCGAGATATGCCCATAGAATCATCCCCGCCCGGTGGACCGATTCCAGCAAACAAAGTTTCAAGGTTAAACTTAAAATTATCGGGGCCGACCGGCAAGGAATTGTGGCCGATATTACCAAATTGGTCAGTGTGGATATGGGATTTCGTTTGGTTCATGTGGAATTCGACGACAAAAGCGGACTTTTCGAAGGAATGATTATTGTCGAACTGCAAAATACGGCTCAACTTAAAGAATTAATGCTTCGTCTGAAAGAGATTGAAGGCGTAAACAAAATAGAGAAAATTTAATCATGCGTTCGTCCAAATTTACCTTCATCCTGATAGGGCTTCTTATTTTATTGGGAGTTTATGCCTTCTATACCACTTATCAAATGAAAAAAATGTTTTGCCGAAAGAACGATTTGAACAAAGAAAATCAAATTTTGGCCGATTCTTTACACTTATTAAAAAAACAAATCGATAGTTTGCATGACGAGATTTACGATATGGGATTATTCCGCTTGAAATTCGATGCCGAAGGACTTGATTATTTGGACGAAAACTACGGCGAACGAGCGGACTGGGAAAAATATATTACGGACAAACTAATGGAAAGCAACCTCACCAAAGGAGATAATCCATTGATACCTCATGCAGGCATGTATGGCGACATGAAAATAAATTCCGTACGCGTGTTAAATCAAAAATGGCTTATTGTCAATTTTTCCGACGGAAAAATTTGGGGTGAAGCCCTATTCGAATACGAACCCGTTTCGAAAGACAGCATTCGATTTAAAAAAATCCGATCATTGTTATATCCTTTTTCCCCATAATTTTGTAAATTTTATTTACAAAAACCTGCAGTCATGAAACCTAAAAAACGTTTCATCCCGGCATTTTTTATCGGGTTGACTATTTTCTTATTTACTTCTTTTAATGTGGCAGAACAATTTCTGAAAATCCGTTATCCGGATGCGCAAAAAAACTCTTTTAATGAAGAGCGAAATGATCTTTTGCCAAGCTGGCTCATGTCAGAAAAAATGGAAATCAAACATTACCGTGACAAAATTTTTTATGTGTTTCCACGGCTGGGTGAAAAAGTAGAAAAGAATAATACGCTCATTATACAAACGGAAATTCCGGCCAATCATGCCGTGATATTAAATAATGGAAAAATTATTGTACAACATCATAGAAAAATAAGTTTGTATGCCCCGGATTTATCACTTATTAAAGAAATAAACCTCGATTTATTTCCGTCCGATTTTTCTCCCTCTTATATCATTGCCGACCCGGAAGGAAAATTTTTAATTGTAGGCAAGCCCGATCGTCGCCAGAAAACCTATACTTTATATAAAGTGGATTTGTTGTCCAATAACATCTCACCATTAATAAATTTGGATAAATGGCATTTTCCCGGTATTGCGCCCATTAAGCGAGCCGAAAAAATCATCAAGGAAAACCCGGAATTTGCCGCCGATTATTTTTCACTGATTTATCAATTTGAAGATTTTGAGGGAGGTTTTATTCGGGACGGAAAACTTTATATATGGTTCAAGCCCGATTACGGCTCGTACAAAGGACGCCTTTACGTGATTTCTTTGGATAATCCTCGTATTATTTCTCAAATTAATGATTTTAATTTGCTTACCGGACTTTCATCCCGAAATTTTGTTTATACCAAAACGGCGGATGATGATGCCTCCGAATTAGATAAGGCGGTTTATGTAAACAATAAGGGAAAAGAAAAAAAATATAATTTGTCCTTTATAACCAATAATATGAAATACGGAAACAATCATATTTTCGCGATTCGCGATGAATCATTGCGGGTAATAAATTTGAAATCAAAAGAGTCGAAAGAAGTTCTTGTGCCAAAAAATGCGGAGATATTATTTGCAACGCCTTCCGGGAATAGGGCATTTATCTACAAACCAGGTCAAGGGACCTTCATCATGCTTTATGATGTCAGAACCGGCACGTTAACGGAATTATTATCCGGAGAAGTCAAAGGTTTTCCGCATTCTTTCACATCCACTTATGACGGAGAATCCTTTGTGTTTGTAGTGGAAAATCGATTGATGTTGGGCTATATCAATGATTTAAGTCGCCCCGTAATTTCCGTTCGTTTGCCCGACACGGTGGACGTCCGGACAATCGAATTTAGCGTAAATGCCTATGATAGGGCTTTTGTTTCCGGGCTTAAAAATTTGGAATTGAATGGCAAACCGGTTTCGAATCATTCGGAGCAAAGTCTCTCGCTTAATAAAGGAGTCAATCGGCTAACTTTTAGAGCATCTGACAGAGCGGGAAATATTACAACAATCCGGAAGCAAATATTTGCCAAGTAAAAATATTCATATTATTTCGCTTAATTTTATTCGTTCTGCTCCGGATATTTTTGCCGGAATAATAAATTTTGTTTCTACATTTATTCTTGAACAATGCATGCTTTTGGAAAGCCGCATTAATTAATCTGAAAATTGAAAGAATTTAATCATATTAAGTCAAGTATCACATAATTTACAAATCGCTTACTTTACCTATATTTGAAAAAAAAGCAAGCGAATAATGAAAAGGTTTTTATATTTATTCATAGGATTTATTTTTCTGCATAATGCAATAGCCCAAAACTTTGATATCAGCCATGCGAATTTCGATCTGAAAATCGATCCTTACCGGCAATATGTCGAAGGAATTAATACTTTTGAAATGAAGATTTTACATCCGGCTGATTCCATTGTTTTTGATGCCCGGTCCAAGGTGGCAATCACGAATGTGCGGATCAATAAGCGAAAAGCCGACTTCAAGCAAAAAGAGAATAAAGCGATTATATACGGAAAATTTCGATCGAACAAAAGATACCGGATTACATTGGGCTATCATGTCACATCACCCGCTCAAGCCCTATATTTTACCGGCTGGAATAATCGTAACAAAAATCAGGTTTGGACCCAAGGACAAGGAAAAAATCATAGCCATTGGATGCCTTTTATTGATGATGTAAACGAGCGCTTTACTTGGCAAACGACCATTGAATTTCCGGCCGGTTATGAAGTGATTTCCAACGGCCGGTTAATTTCACGCGACACCCTTTCGAATGGCAGCGTCCGGCATCTGTATCAAATAGAGCGGCCGGCGGCCGGTTATTTATTTTTCGTGGGAGTGGGGGAGTACCTAGTCGAAAAAGATACCGTTTCGGGGATTCCGCATTCAAAATATCATTATCCGGACGCACCGAAACCCGATAAAACTTTTTACTTTTCCAATCGTATTTTCAAATTGATGCCCGAATTAATCGGCATGGCATTTCCTTGGTCGAACTACCGGGAAATTCCGCTGCGGGATTTTATTTACGGCGGAATGGAAAATGTAACCGCTACCGTTTTTTCGGACGATTATGTGGTTAACGATACCTCATGGAACGATAAAAATCCGGTTTATATATTGGCCCATGAGTTGGCTCATCAATGGTTTGGCGACTATGTGACCGAAACTTCGTCCCGGCATCATTGGATCCACGAAAGTTTTGCCACCTATTACGGCCGTGAAGCCGAAAAGGAAATATTCGGAAAGAATCATTATGAATTCGGTAATTATTTCGAATGGGAACAAATCGTTAAAAAATATCACGAAGGCGATACCGTACCGCTATTCAACGGCAAAGCCACATCGCTTACCTTCTATCAGAAAGGCGCTTTTGTGCTCCGGATGATGCGTAACCGGCTCGGCCGGGAAAAATTCCGGGAAGTAATCATACATTTCTTGAAAAATCACCCTTATCAAAATGTAAGCACTTCCGATTTCAAACGAAGTTTGTACGCCGTAACCGGCGACAGTTTGAATGATTTTTTCGAACGTTGGTTCGAAAGTGCGGAAATTCCGCACTACGAATTTGCCTTGCGGCAAGATTCGTTAATCATTCAAACCGAATCGGAAGTGCTTATTCCGGTCCGGCTATTTTACCGCAACGGAACCTACCGGGATATTAAAACCAATCATTCCGTGGCCATTCCGGATTTTGACAACTTTACTTTTTACCTTCCCGACCCGGGGCGTCAATTTTTAGTGGAAACCCGGTGGCAATTGGATTCTTCCAAAATGTTTTATGCATTACGGGCTCCGCTTTCGGATTTGGATTTTTTCAGGGTTTTGAAGAAGATGCGTCCGGTTCCTTTAAAAGAAAAGATGCGTATTTTTATGGATATTGCCGCTTGGGATTATTATTATCCCGTTCACCGTGAAATTCTTTATCAAACCGCCGCTGCCGATGATTCCGTTCGTGCCCGTATTGGTCGGTTGATATTAAAGCACGGCGTTCAGAACCGGAAAACCGTAGCCATGTCTTTTGCTAAAGTTCCCCGCGATTTGCAGGAAGAATTCGAGGGATTATTGCATGATGCATCCTACGAAACCCGCGAGCATGCGCTTTATGCCCTGTGGAATTCATTTCCGGAAAAAAGAAAAGTTTATCTCGACCGGACAAAAAATACTTACGGCGATCAAAGCCGGTCTTTCCGAATGCTTTGGATTATGTTGGCATTAAATACGCCGGAATATCTCTCCCATGAGTCGGCGCGAAAATACTTGAACGAATTGGTGGATTATGCTTCTCCCGATTGGCCCGTATCCACTCGTCTGACCGCTTTGGAATATATAGATATGCTGCGCTTAATCGACAAAAAAACGGCGGCTTACATCAAGCAAGCCGCCTCCTATTTCCATCCGGCACTCCGAAACAAAGCCCGGAAAATATCAAAGAAATATCATCTCGATTAAAAATTAAACCGCAGCGTCAAAGAATGCGTATTCGAGACAGTGTTTATATCATATTTTTGAGTTAGTCCGACCGGAAACAGTTGCTCGGTATAAGATTGATTTGAATATCTAATACCATAATCTAATTCGAAATTGCCGAAATCATATCCGATTCCGAATCCGTAACCGGTAGTTTTTGCAGCGGCAGTTTGCTTGAAAGGAGAGGTTTTCATAAAATACCCCGCCCGAACGGACCATTCTTGTAACTTCAATTCGCCGCCAATATTAAAATGATGCGATACGGTAAATGTTTGGTTAATCTCATCATTGAGATATTCATAATATTTATTGGATTCCGGATCACCGTTTATGGAAGAAAATCTCGTCATACTCCAATTTTTTTGACCGTAATTCAAAGCAAGGAATCCTATTTTTCCTACTACATAAGATAAGCCGATTTGCCAACTTCCCGGTGAAATGTATTTGTATGATTCATACACATTCAAGGTTCCGGGAAAGAATTCGAATGTATTTACTTCGGCCGTGTTACCGTCGCCGTCCAAATCGTCCACATCCAAAGCGGTGGTTTTTATGCCTTCTTGTGTGCTTTCTTCGATTTCCCACCATACGGGTGTATGATAAGCCAAAGAAATTTTAAGATTTTTATCGATTTGATACATCATGCCGAATTTCATTTGAAAACCTTCTGCTTCTGTCATTAATTTATTGTAGTAATTAACGGATTGTAATATGGAATGCGTGTCGTAACCCGATTCTGCAAAGTCATTTTCACGGCTATAATTCAATGTTTTTAATGTCATACTCACTCCCAAAGATAGTTTTTTGTCCATTTGAGCGGCAAAGAATATATCGGTTGAATATTTTTTTCCCTGGGTTTCTTGGGTTAATTTATGATATAAAGGAGAGGAATAAAGGGCATTGCTTACATAGACGGTATTCAAACTGTCAAATGAAAGCGGGTCGATTACATAGGCCTGATAAGCCAAAAAGGCGTGTTGGGCATAGGAACCGTAACTGCTTCCCAACCAATCGTAAACACTTTCCATGCTCTCGCCTTCATAAATATTCAAATCACCGGTAGGGACACCTTCGGCTTGTGCAACAAAATAATCGGCAACGGATTGCATAGCACCCGATTCACCTTTCATTCTGATGCCGTTGTGATAATCATATTCTTTGTTTCCGGTAATACCGAATACAATTTTATTCCATTTGTTTTTTTTGGAAACAAACGGAAATACCATTCCCCATTGATTGGTAAAGAATGGACGATAATAAAAACTTTTAACGGAATAAAATTCCGATTGATTATTGTAAACCGTGGAGTTATTCCTACCGAAAAATCCCGGCGACCAACTAATTCGATTGGATACAAAAGCCGTGGCTCCTGCTGGATTTGCTGCTACGGCCGACAAGTCCGCTCCAATGGCTGAAATGGTACCGACTGTTCCCAAATATCTGGCCGTTCCGTTTAATTCACTACGGTTGTAATGAAACACATCGTTCATATTTTGTGCATTCAGTCCTAGAAAAACGAATGCAAAAAAGGATACGAGTATATGATTTATTCGCATAAGATATTATTTTAATGTTAAATGATAATTTTTATCTTCTTCCTCTTGATCCCGAAGAACTTCTACCGCCAAATCCACTTGAACGTCCGCTACTGCTGCTTCGACCCGAACCGAAAGATGACGTACGTCCGCTTCGGGATGATGTGCCGAATGAAGAACGGGACGAACGGCTTCTTCCGTAATGATGCGAAGAATTACTCCTGCTTGAAGAAGAGGCACGCGAATGTCGTTGGCTTCTCCTGGAATTTATGATACGGGATGTGTGACTTCTCGATGATGACCTTCTGATTTTTCTGGAATGTCTGGGTGTATAAGAAGCCGGATTGCGGTAATTTCCTCGTGATGTTCGGACAGGATTATCGCGATGAGAGCGATTTATAGGCGTTCGATGATCGGTTGGTTGATGCCGATTGGTACGGGTAGAATGATTTCTGCCGGATCTTTTGGTTCCTCCTCTGGAATTTCTAATATGACGATCACCGGAAGTTGTTCTGATACGGTCATGATCTCTTCGATCGTTTATTCTGATTCCTTCGCGAGATGTTCTTCCGCGACCGTTTCGAGTTCCTCTGATATTTTGGCGAACACCGTTATGGCGGTTATTCCCTTGACGACCGTTTTCAATAGAGCGGGTATGTCTGCCGGTATTCGAAAGTCCGTTTCGGGGATTTCTTAAATTTCGCAAGGTGCTTAATCTGGCCACTCGTCCGATTCGACCGGTGGATGAGGTGTTATATCCGCTAGGGATTCTTCCTCTCGGTCCTCTCACCGTGGCGGTTCTTACATGGCCGTAATATCCGCCGGGATAACCGTTGTTGTATAAATAATATGGATAACCGGGATAATAATAAGGATCACCGTAATAATTATAGAAATTATAAGTATAAAAGCCCGTGTATCCCCAACTCCAATACGGCGAATACCATGAATCATAACACCAAGGATCATAAGGCCCGTAATAATAACTTACGTAAACGAAGGAAGGATGATGAAATCTCCAATACCATCGCGGTCTATACCAATACCAAAAATTATCGTAGTGAATGTATACATGCACGTCGTCGTCATCATCATCGTAATAATATTTATTGACTACCAATTCATCCGGGTCGTCAGTGATGTAATAATTATTGTAAGTGATGTTTTGTTTGTCTTGATAATTTTCTTCCGCTTGCAAAGAATCGGATGAAGTCTCATAAGATTCGTCATAGTTCTGCTTATCGTTTTTCTGAAAAGCATACTTGCGTTCCGTTTTAACCTTGTGTTTCGGTTGAACCACTTCGGTATAATATTCTTCGTCCGAATAATATACTCCGTCGTCAACCGATGCATTGCGATAACTGTCGCATGAAGAAATGCTAATCAAGAGTATCGCACTTATAAGCGTATAAAATAGTTTGTTTTTCATCGGGATGGTTTTGAAGGTTTCAATTTTAATGTTTAGTTTTGCTGTCAATATGTTTCAATCAATAATTATACCAAAGTTATGCCAAAGAACTTAACGAAACGTGCTGAAGATTACTCGAAATGGTACAATGAAATCGTTCTGCGAGCCGGATTAGCCGAAAATTCGGGCGTGCGCGGCATGATGGTGATTAAGCCCTACGGATTTGCCATTTGGGAAAAAATTCAAGCCCAATTAGATAAAATGTTTAAGGAAACCGGTCATCAAAATGCCTATTTCCCCTTATTAATACCCAAAAGTTATTTCGCCAAAGAAGCCCAGCATGTCGAGGGTTTTGCCAAGGAAGCGGCGGTGGTAACTCATTATCGCTTGCGTACCACACCTGACGGAAAAGGTATTGAAGTGGACCCGGATGCCAAACTGGAAGAGGAATTGATTATCCGGCCTACTTCCGAAACCATTATTTGGGATACTTACCGCCGTTGGATTCAGTCCTATCGCGACTTGCCTTTGCTCATTAATCAATGGGCCAATGTGATGCGATGGGAAATGCGAACCCGCCTATTTCTTCGCACGGCCGAATTTCTATGGCAAGAAGGTCATACGGCTCATGAAACCAAAGAAGAAGCCATTGAAGAAGCCGAAAAAATCTTGGATATATATGCTGAATTTGCCCGCGATTATATGGCCATGCCGGTAATTAAAGGAGTCAAAACCCCTTCCGAACGCTTTGCAGGTGCCGAAGAAACTTATACCATCGAAGCGCTCATGCAAGACGGAAAGGCATTGCAATCGGGGACTTCACATTTTCTGGGTCAAAATTTTGCCAAGGCATTCGATGTGAAATATTTATCGCGCCAAGGAAAATTGGAATATGTATGGGCTACTTCCTGGGGCGTTTCGACAAGACTCATGGGCGCCTTGATCATGACCCATTCCGACGATTACGGTTTGGTTTTGCCTCCCAAATTGGCTCCTATTCAGGTGGTGGTTATTCCTATTTTTAGGAAAAAGGAACAATTGGAACTTATCGATAAGAAAGTAAAAGAACTCACCGACGCGTTGAAGCAAAAAGGCATTAGCGTTAAATATGATAACAGTGATAATTATAAACCCGGATGGAAATTCAACGAATACGAACTCAAAGGAGTGCCCGTAAGAATTGCCATCGGGCCGCGTGACTTGGAAAACAATACGGCCGAAGTGGCCCGGCGCGATACTTTAACCAAAGAAATTGTGTCGATGGATAATTTACCCGCTTATGTGGAAAATCTATTGTCTGAAATTCAAGATAACCTGTATAATCGCGCGCTGAAGTATCGCGACGCACATATTACTAAGGCCGATACTTTCGATGAATTTAAAGAAATCTTGGAAAATAAAGGCGGTTTTGTATTGGCCCATTGGGACGGCACGCCCGAAACCGAAGAAAAAATAAAAGAACTTACCAAAGCTACCATCCGGTGCATTCCCTTGGATATGGACACTACCGAAGAAGGCGTCGATCCGTTGAGCGGCAAACCTTCCAAGCGGCGCGTGCTTTATGCCAAGGCATATTAAAGGAACTACTCTCATGTAACCGTTCTCTATATCCGGATGATTTATTCTTCCCGGAAAGTTTTCTTTTACCGCATTTTTTTTGGAAAATTTTTATTCACATGAATGAATAACAAAAATTGCCCATGCAACCTATTGATTATAAGAAGTTTACATATCTAAAATCGAGTTTTCAACAATTTGATGGTAAAAAATGGTAAAAAACGGGATTATTTTATATCTTTGGATGTAATAAAACACGCAATCCCCGGCTTGTGAAAATTTTAATCGGCACATATTATTCCAAATTGGACGGTCACGGTCGTGTACTGTTACCCAAAGGTTTGCGAGAGCAACTCAAGGATATGGAACACGAAGGATTTGTGCTTCGCCGGGCTACCTTCTTCGATAATCTGGAATTGCATCCCCGAAAAGAATGGGAACGCTGGATGAAAAAATTGCTTAAAGTAAATAAAACTTCGCGAAAAAAAGTACAACTCATTTCATTGATCAATGCCGGGGCGCGCTTAGTCCATTTGGATAGTCACGGCCGATTGCAAATTCCCAAGGACCTGATCAAATTGATGGGACTGAAAAAAGAAGTAGTTATTGCCTCGGAAGGCAATATTCTGCAAATATGGGACAAGGACCGGTACGAGCGTTTCTGGGAAGAACACAGAGAAAGTTTCCCTGATTTGATGGAAGAACTTTTAGACCACACGGATTTTGACGATGATGACGACGAATAAAGAAACATATCATGTGCCCGTTTTGCTTAAGGAAAGCGTGGACGGTTTACGGATTAAGCCGGACGGTGTGTATGTAGATGCCACCTTCGGTGGCGGCGGTCACAGCCGGGAGATTCTGAAGCGATTGGGCAAGGAAGGAAAACTGTTTGCTTTCGACAAGGATGAAGATGCCCAAGCCAACCTCATCGACGACCCGCGTTTTACATTTATTCGTTCGGATTATCGGTTTTTGAAAAACCATCTGCGGCTTTACGGCATAAAGCAAATCGACGGCTTATTGGCCGATTTGGGCATTTCTTCTCATCAAATAGATACACAAAACCGGGGCTTCAGCACCCGCTTCGATGCGGATTTGGATATGCGAATGGACCGGGAATCGGACTTCTCGGCCGCGGATGTTTTAAACCGTTACGACGAAGATAAATTGACCGAAATTCTATGGCAATACGGTGAATTGAAGAATGCACGAAAAATTGCCAAAAGCATTATCAAATACAGGAATGAAAAGCCCTTAAAAACAACTTTCGATTTAATCGAAGCATTGCGCCCGCATATTCCTAAAAAAACGGAAAAGAAATTTTTAGCCAAAGTATTTCAGGCCATACGAATTGAAGTAAATGGGGAATTGGAATCGCTCAAACGTATGTTAGAACAAGCAAAAGATTTGATTAAGCCGGGCGGGCGTTTGGCGGTAATCACTTATCATTCCTTGGAAGACCGGCTTGTGAAGAGGTTTATTCAGTCGGGAAATTTCGAAGGTAAAATTGAAAAGGATTTTTACGGGAATTATTATGTGCCCTTCAAGAAAGTGGGAAAATTCATCACTCCTTCAAAGGAGGAAATTGAAAAAAATCCGCGTGCGCGGAGTGCCAAGTTACGAATTGCGGAACGAATAGCCGAAAATAACCCCGAATGACACTAAAAGATATTTTGCGTTTGGAAATGCTGCGCGGCGAAAAGGCCACCCGCAATTGGCTTTTTCTCTTGGGCATACTGGTTTATATGTTTATCAGTATTTGGCTCAGTCATGTATCGGAAATCAAAGCCGTAAAAATGTCCAAACTAACGGCCGAAAACCGGCGTTTGCGGTCGGAATATGTGAGTTTAAAAAGCATGTTGATGCAACAACAATTGCGTTCGAATGTCTATGACAAACTCAAAAACGACGGATTTATCATTCCCAAGCGACCACCGGTTCAAATCGAACTCGAAGAATGAAAGATTATTTGAAAATAGTAAATATCAGAAGTTTGTTTTTAGCCGCCATGATCTTGGCAGTGGCGGTGGGAATTGTTTATAAATTATTTGTCATTGCATTTATCGACGGTCCGGCATATCGCGAATTGGCCAATAAATACACGATTAAAACTTTTAAGGTAAAAGCCGCCCGGGGAAATATTTTTAGCGAAGACGGTCAGGTATTGGCCGTGACCGTACCCTTATATACCGTACATTTCGATCCGATGGTGATACGGAGCGATAAGGATTATTATAAAAACTTAAAGAAATTATCCGCCGGATTGGCCGGCATTGTGGGCCATGATTACCGGTATTGGTATAATAAACTTTCCAAGGCGCGAAAAAGAAAAGACAGGTATGTATTTATTGCCAAGAACTTGACATTCAAGCAATTCGAACAATTAAAAAAACTTCCTCTCTTGCGACGCGGGCGCATCAAAGGCGGATTGATTTATGAAATAAAATCGACGCGTAAATATCCTTTCGGCAATATGCTCAAACGCACTATCGGCATATCCACCCCGGCAGCCAAATACGGTTTGGAAGGGGCCTATGACAAAATTTTGAGCGGAACCGACGGTGAACGACTGAAGCATAAAATCCGGGCAAATGCTTGGAAACCCGTAAATAATTTTAATGAAAAAGAACCTGTGGACGGCCCGGATTTGATTACCACCATTAACATGCAAATGCAAGACATCGCCCATCAAACTTTATTAAATCAATTGAAAAAATATAAAGCCGACCACGGTATATTGGTGCTGATGGAAGTCAAAACGGGTGCCGTCAAGGCCATGGTTAATTTGAAAAGAAATGCTTCGGGAAATTATAGCGAAACGTTAAACTACGCCATTTTCGAAAAATTTGAACCGGGTTCCTTGTTTAAAACCTTTACTTATTTGGCTTTATTGGAAGACAATAAAATAGATACCGGTTTAACTTTTGAATTGTTTTCTAACCGTTGGAAATACTACGACCGTCATATCACGGATTCGCATCATTATTCTCATAAAAAAATGACCGTAGCGGAAGCATTTTCCCAAAGTTCAAATATTGTAACGGCCAAAATGGTGGATAGTTTCTATCGCCGTTCGCCTTCGCAATTTACTAACCGGCTTATCACGGGATTCGGTTTGGGAAACAAATTAAACCTTTCCATTAAAGGCGAAGCCGACCCTTTGATTCCTACGCCCGGCAGTGACAAGTGGAAAGGATATAAATTAGGCATGATGTCATTCGGATATACCGTAGGGCTAACTCCCATTCAGATATTGACCTATTATAATGGCATTGCGAATGGCGGAAAAGTATTAAAACCATATTTCGTCAAAGAAATACGCAAGAACGGCCAAATTATTCAATCCACCGATCCGCAGGTAATTAATAGTTCGATGGCGTCGAAAAAGAATATTGAAATCATGCAAAAACTCATGCGAAAAGTGGTGAGGGAAGGAACCGCCAGAAATATTAATTCACCTTACGTGCAAATTGCCGGAAAAACCGGTACCACACAAACGGATTATTGGACGGGCCACACACAGTATATCGCTTCGTTTGCCGGATTTTTCCCTTATGAAGATCCTACCTATTCCATGATAGTTGTTGTGCACAAGCCCGACCCCAAAACGGGTTATTACGGCAATGTGGTGGCCGGCAAGGTCTTTCAAGAAGTAGCCGAACAGGTATATGGCATCACACCAAGAAAACTTATTGTCAAAGCGGAATGAAAAAATGGGATAGACATATTACCGATAAACTGAAAATCCGGAAAATATCCGGCACAATACCCGACGAAATTGCCGGACTTACCGATGATTCCCGCAAAGTGGTTCCCGGCGGCGTGTTTATTGCCGTAAAAGGACCCGTGGCCGACGGACATGATTATATCGAACAAGCGGTAAAAAAAGGCGCATCTGTTATTATAAGCGAAAGAGATGTAAATGTGCCGGATCATGTTTATTTAATAACCGTTGAAGATTCTCGCAAGGCATTGGCCGAATTGGCCGGATGGTATTACGATTATCCGTCCCGCCGCTTAAAACTCACCGGCATTACGGGAACCAACGGCAAGACGAGTGTAGCCACTATGCTTTACAAACTCTTTCGTAGAGCGGGATTTATTTCGGGTTTGATTTCCACCATTGAAATCAAAATCGGAGACGAAAGTCTTCCTACAAGGAATACCACGCCGGGCATTTTGGAATTGAACCGGATTTTGGCCGAAATGGTTTCGCAAGGAGTAGAATATGCTTTTATGGAAGTCAGTTCGCATGGAATCGATCAAGGAAGAATCATGGGCATCACATTCAGCGGCGGCGTTTTTACCAATCTAACTCATGAACACTTGGATTATCACGGAGATTTTATCACCTACCGGGATGTAAAGAAAAAATTCTTCGACCGCTTGCCCGAAACGGCATTTGCATTGACCAATAAAGACGATAAAAACGGATTGTTTATGCTGCAAAATACCCGGGCAAAAAAATATACCTACGGCATCAAGAATCCGGCTGATTTCAAAACCGAAGTCATGGAAATGGATTTTAGCGGCATGTTGCTGAAAATCAACGGCAAAGAAGTTTGGACCAAATTAACGGGAATTTTCAATGCTTATAATTTAACCGCTGTTTACGGCGCGTCGGTGCTTTTAGGCATTCCTTCGGACGATGCCTTGGTTTATCTAAGCGAATTGGAAGGACCCGACGGGCGTTTTGAGCGTGTGACGGCTCCCGACGGACGCATTGCCATCATTGATTACGCCCATACACCGGATGCATTGGAAAACGTATTGAAAACCATTGCCGGTATCCGGAAAAAAAATCAACAAATTATTACCGTAGTAGGCGCAGGGGGCGATCGAGACAAGGAAAAGCGCCCTAAAATGGCTCGAACGGCGGCACGTTTGAGCGATTGGGTCATCCTGACGTCAGATAATCCGCGAACCGAAAATCCGGCAGCCATATTACATGATATGTTGCAAGGAATAGGTCCCGAAGACAATTATAAAACCTTGGTCATCGAAGACCGGAGTCAGGCCATCAAAGCCGCCGCCCGGTATGCAAGAGAAGGCGATATTATTTTGATTGCCGGAAAAGGACACGAAACCTATCAAATTATAGGTAAAGAGAAAAGATATTTCAACGACAAGGAAGAAATAATCAAATATTTTAATTCGTAAATATATGTTATATCATTTATTTGACTTTCTGAATTCCCATTATGATATTCCCGGCGCCGGATTGTTTCAGTATATCAGTTTCCGGTCGGCAATGGCTTTTACCATCGCATTTTTAATCAGTTTGATTTACGGAAAAAAACTTATTGCTATTCTACGCAGGCAACAAATCGGCGAAAATGTGCGTGATTTGGGGCTCGACGGTCAAAAAGCCAAAGAAGGCACCCCAACTATGGGCGGGCTTATGATTATTATTTCCACATTGATTGCCGTATTGTTGCTCAACGATTTGACCAACCCTTATATTCAATTATTGATTTTGACTTTAATTTGGATGGGCACCATCGGTTTTATCGATGATTATATCAAAGTCATCAAAAAAGACAAAACGGGTTTACGCGGTAAATTCAAAATTTTCGGTCAGGTCGGTCTGGGTGTAATTATCGCATTGGCAGTGTATTTTCATCCGGAAATCAACATCAAGACAAAGAATTATCAAGTAAGCATCGAAGAAAAATCAAGAAATATTTCCAAGGCCTTTAATCCGCCCGAAAAGAGTCTGAAAACCACCTTGCCGGGATTTAAACATAACGAATTTAATTACGAATGGTTTCTCCCGAAAAGTTTGAGGGGAAATTTATGGATCAAACTTCTATTGTTTATTTTTGTGGTGACCTTCATTATTACGGCGGTTTCCAACGGAGTTAATCTCACGGACGGAATCGACGGCTTGGCGGCGGGGACTTCAGCCATCGCCATCGGTGCACTTGCCATCTTGGCTTGGATTTCGGGCAACTTGATTTTTGCCGATTATCTAAACATTATGTACATACCCGGCGTAGGCGAAATTTCCGTGTTTTTGGCCGGATTCATCGGGGCATTGCTCGGTTTCTTGTGGTATAATGCCTATCCCGCCTATATTTTTATGGGCGATACGGGAAGTCTTACCATCGGAGCCATTATTGCGGTTATTTCCATATTTATTCGAAAAGAATTATTACTTCCGCTCCTGGGCGGCGTATTTCTTATCGAGAATTTATCGGTTATTCTTCAAACCCGCTATTTTAAATATACCCGAAAAAAATACGGCGAAGGAAGAAGAATTTTTAAAATGGCACCCATTCATCATCATTTTCAGAAAATGGGTTTGCACGAAAATAAAATTGTAGTCAGATTTTGGATTGTGGCCATGTTATTGGCGGTTTTGAGTATAGCATTATTAAAAGTCAGGTAATTATGAAAGAATTGATTATAAAATATCACGGTGATACGTTGGCAGCGAAAATCAAATACGGACTACCCGTAGGCGAAAAGGCCGTGAAGTATGCCAAATGTTTTGAAAATAAATATCCGCCTTACCGGATGAAAATGAGCGGAAAACATAATGGCGTGGTATTGATAAACGACAGTGGGGCTTCGGGTATTCATGCCACTTATTTCAGTTTGCAACAAATTAATGCGCCCGTCATTTGGATTGTTTGGAATGACGAAGCAGATGCAGCATTCGAGCAAATGGATTTGGCTTTGTTACACCGGGTCAAAAAGATTATCGTAATCGGCAAAGCATATTTAAAATTGGATTATTTGTTCGGACAAGAAACCTGTGTCGAAGAAGCCGGATATCTGGAAGATGCATTCCGGCGTGCTTTGAAAGATGCCCAAGCGGGAGATTATATTTTGTTTTCGCCCGCCACCAAAAAAATTGAAGGAATCGGTTCCAGCAAGGAACTTTATGAGCATACCGAAAAAGTATTAAAAAAATATATCAAATAATGCCGGAAAGACTGAAAAATTTGAAAATTTACATCAAGGGCGACCCCGCCTTGGCGGGAATCGGACTCTTATTGGTATTGATATCATTTGCGGTGGTTTTCAGTACCAGCAGTAATTTGGTGAACATTTATCAAACCCATTCGCATTGGTTTTATTTGCTCAAACATACCATCCTTATTGCTACCGCCATCTTTTTATTTATAGTTAGCATGCATCTCCCGGTGGAATATTTGCGAAAATCCATTCCCGTTTTGATGATATTGACCGTATTATTGCTTGTTTACACTTTATTTTTCGGCATTTCGGCTAACGGCGACACGGCACGGCGATGGATTAAAATTCCTTTTGCCACCATTCAACCTTCGTTTATTGCCATGTATGTATTGATGATTTTTACCGCCGATTTTTTGGATAAAATAAAAAATAAAAAAACCACCTTATTGGAGGATTTCAAAACCTATTGGGCTTGGGTCTTCCTTAGCATCGGCTTGATAATGCCGGCAAACAATTCGACGGCCGCTCTTATCTTGGGCATGATTTTCATTATTTTATTTGTCGGTGGATATTCGTTTGGAAAATTAACGGTAATTCTTCTTACGGGTATTGCCCTGATCGGTATTTATTATGGATTGGCCAAGGCATTTCCCCGATATATACCCAACCGGTTCGAAACCGCCGAAAGCCGTATCAAAGAATTTCTGGGAATAGGAGACGATGAGAAGAAAGCAAAAAAAGTATTCGAATTGGACCAACCCACCCGTGCCAAAATGGCCATTGCTTCGGGCGGATTGATACGATGGGCACCGGGAAAAAGCGTACAAAAAAATATGCTTTCGCAATCTTCGTCGGATTTTGTATATGCCGTCATTATTGAAGAATACGGGGTGTTGTTAGGCGGTATAGGGATTTTGTTTTTATATCTGTTTTTATTTGTCAGAATTTGGATTATCGCTTATAACTTGAAATCTTATTTCAAAAAAATACTGGTATTGGCCTTGGGCTTGCCCATTATCATTCAGGCCTTGATTAATATGAGTGTGGCCACGGGATTAATTCCCGTTACCGGCCAACCGCTGCCCTTGATTAGCATGGGAGGGACGAGCATCATGATGACGGGATTGATACTGGGAATCATTGTGAAAATCAGTGAAGATATTTATGAAGATGAGTGACCGAAAGCATACATATAAATTCTTAATCAGCGGAGGTGGCACCGGAGGTCATATTTTTCCGGCTTTGAGCATTGCGGGCGAGATTAAAAAACGCTTGCCCGACGCGGAGATTTTATTTGCCGGAGCCGAAAATCGCATGGAAATGCAACGTGTGCCCCAAGCGGGTTATGAAATTGTCGGGCTTCCCATTGCCGGATTGCAACGAAAATTGACGCCCAAAAATCTCATGCTTCCGGTTAAAATCATCAAAAGCATCATGAAAGCGAAGGATTTAATCAAATCCTTCCGGCCCGATGCGGTTATCGGAACGGGCGGCTATGCATCGGCACCGGTGGTTTGGATGGCTCAACAAATGAAAATTCCCACTTATATTCAGGAACAAAATTCCTATCCCGGCATCACCAACCGCTTTTTGGGAAAGAAAGCGAGAAAAATTTTTACGGCCTATGACGAAGCCGCACAATATTTTCCTGCCGGTAAAGTCATTATGACGGGCAATCCGGTGCGGCCCGAAATCAAAGAAGTATCCCTGACCCCGAAAGATTATCACGCTTTCGGATTGAAGGAAAATTTGCCCGTCGTATTGATATTGGGCGGAAGTTTGGGTTCGGCAATCATCAACCGGTATGTGGCGCAATGGGTTGAAAATTCTTCGGCCAAGCCCGGTTTTCAACTGCTGTGGCAAACCGGAAAACTCTACTACGACCGCTATAAAAATTTGGAAAACGAATACGTCAAAATCGTTCCCTTTATTAAAGAAATGAACAAGGCCTATAGTTTGGCGGATCTCATCGTTTCGCGTGCGGGCGCCGGCACGCTTTCGGAACTTGCCTTGGTAGGTAAACCCGTTATTTTAATTCCTTCGCGCAATGTGAGCGAAGACCATCAAACCAAAAATGCCAAAGCGCTTGAAAAAAGAAATGCCGCCATTTTGCTTCCCGAAGAACAATTGGACGAGTTGTTTGAACGAATTGCCGGCCTACTCACGGATGAAAAACGACGAAAAGAATTATTGGAAAATATCATGCAAACGGCCAAGCCGGATGCTGTGGAAGAGATAGTCGATCATATATTGAAGGATATAGAAATAAATTCCAATCCGGATTAAATGAAGAAAAAATTCGTACATATCGGCATCGTAAGTTTTTGGATTATAATTTTCATGGGAATTGTCTCGTGGGCATGGATAGCCAATGCCAAATTCGCACTAAAAAAGCCGGAAAATTACGAAGTGCATATTTATCCGCAAGACAAATCCTATATCACCGAAAAAGAAGTGGTCGAATTAATAAAAAAATATGATATCAAAGATACGAACGATGTAGTCCGGAGCCGAATAGTGGAATCCCGATTGGAACAACATCCTTTTATCGATAATGCCGAAGCATATATCAATACGAAAGGCAAGCTGGCGGTAGAGATTACTCAATTCGAACCCTGGGCTTATGTGGATTTCGGTTCCTACCGGAAAATGATGGATAAGAAGGGTTATATTAAACCCGTACCTGCCCGGGAAAAACCCGAATTACCGGTGATTTTCGGCATTTATTCCGACCGGGATATCAGGGAACTCTATCCGTTGATCAAAGATTTGAAACAAGATAGTTTTTATCACCATAGAATCAAATCGATTGCATTGCGTCGAAATGGTATTTATTTGAAACTCAACGACTTTGCGCCGGAAATTAATCTGGGCGGAATGGATGCTTACCGGACAAAACTCGGCAAAGCCAAGGATATGATCCGCGTATTAAATCAACAAAAAAAGACCCGTTTATACAAACAGGTAGATGTAAGTTATCAAGGTCAAATTATTTGTAAAAAATAAGCACATCACATATGGAACAACAAAATCAACAACCAAGACCGTTCAAGGTAGCATTGGACATTGGAACCACCAAAGTGGTAGCCGTAGCCGGACGTAAAAATGCACACGGAAAAATTGAAATAGTGGGCTATTCGTCTTTATTCAATACCGGCGTGCAACAAGGAGAAATTTTCAATCTGTTTTCCGTTAAAGATGCCATTGAGCATGTAATGGAAGATATGAAGAAGAAATTCGATATTGATATCGAGGAGGTTAGTGTCGGCTTATCGGGCGATCATATTAAGGTGATGACCGTCACGGAAAATATTCTCAGGGATAATCATAAAGAAATTATTACGGAGAAAGATTTGATTGAATTGATTACAAAAACCAAGAATTCCATCTTGAAAGAAAATCATGAAGAAGTTATAGCCGTCTATCCGCAATACTATAGTGTGGATCAGTATTATAAAGTAAAACAACCCGTTGGAATGACAGGATATCGTTTGGAAGGAACTTTTGTAATAGTGAAAGCCGACTTGCGAAAGATTCAGAAAATCGAGGAAAGTTTGGATTTGGCCCAATTGAAAATCGATGAGATTTTTTTACAATCGGTGGCATCGGCGGAGGCGGTATTAAATTCGCGTCAAAAAGAAGCCGGATGTATGTTGGTGGACATTGGAGGAGGTACGTCGGATGTGCTTATTATTAAAGAAGGTATTATTCGCTATACGGATGTCATTCCCTACGGTGGAGATGCCATTACGGCCGATATTGAAAATAAATTCAGTTTGCTTCCCAAGGAAGCCGAACATATCAAAAAGGAATTCGGAACGGCTTATTCAAAAAGTTTTTCGGATAATTTGATTTTGGAAATCGATACGGGATGGAACCGAAAACGCCAAATTTCAAGGCGGCAATTATCGGCTGTTATCGAACAAAAATTGGAATACATTTCCAATTTCTTCAGAGAAATATTATGGAAATACCAACGGCGCTTCCCGGCCGAAAATTTAATGGCGGGCATGGTATTGACCGGTGGAGGTTCGCAAATTAAGGATATCAAACAATTTATGGAAATGAAAATGGGAATGGATGTCGAAATCGGATCACCCAATACGCATTTGGCTTCAGGAAAATTTTCTTCGGAATTATCCGGTTCAAAATACGCCACGGTTATCGGATTATTAAAATTGGCCTTGGAAGAATCCGAGCATATGAATAATTCGGAATTGAACACACCGGAAGATTATTATTCGATGACCCGGGCAGGGCGTAATGAGGAAACAAATGAATCGCCCGCGGATTTGTTTTCTCAAGAAGGAATGATGTACGAAGAAGATGATTTACAAGAAAACGAGAAAAAGACAAACAAGGGCATATTAGATAAATTAATAAAAACATTCGGAAAATTAGCTTACGAAAATAAATAATACGAAAATAAATAATACGATCATGGAAAAAAATGTCATCGCATTTCCCGATTTAAAGAAAAAAATATCACAACTCATCAAGGTTATTGGCGTGGGAGGAGCAGGATCCAATGCCGTCAATTATATGTTCGAACAGGAAACCTTAAAACATGTGGATTATATTGTTTGCAATACGGATTTGCAAGCATTAAATGATAGTCCGGTACCTTTAAAGATTCAAATAGGCAAGGAATTGACAGGTGGTTTGGGTGCCGGAAGTAAACCCGAAACGGGAAAGCATGCGGCGGAAGAAAATATTAAAGAAATAGAGGAGATTTTGAAAGACAAAACCAAAATGCTTTTCATAACCGCGGGTATGGGAGGTGGAACCGGTACGGGAGCGGCCCCCGAAATAGCCAAATTGGCCAAAAAATTAGGCATCCTTACCGTGGCTATCGTTACCATGCCTTTTCGTTATGAAGGCCCCTTGCGATTAAAATCGGCGCAGGAAGGTATCCGGGAATTACGCGATCACGTGGATTCTCTTTTAATAGTGGATAACGAAAAATTAATAGGCGTATATGGCGATTTACCCATCACCGAAGCATTTCATAAATCGGATGAAGTTTTAGCCAATGCCGTAAAAAGTGTAAGTCAAGTTATCGTATCGAATTATCATATCAACGTGGATTTTAACGATGTGGAAACCATCTTGAGAGGGAGCGGAACGGCTCTCATAGGAACAGCCACGGCAAGTGGTAAAGGCCGGGCAGAAAAGGTAATCGAAAAGGCATTGGATTCGCCTTTACTCAATGATAATAATATTGAAGGAGCTAAAAACGTATTGCTTCTGATTATTTCAGGAACCCAGGAGGCCACCGTAAAAGAAATCGAATTTATTAATCGATACATTCAACAAAAAGCAGGAAAAAATGTGAATATAATTATGGGACTTGGCAAGGAACCTGCTCTTGAAAAAAATATTAGAGTTACCTTGATTGCTACGGGTTTTCCTATAGAAAAACAGAAAGAAATTGAAGAATCCACGCCGGAATTGATTATTTCGGTCAAAACTTCGAAAGATGATGAAATTGATGAGAATTTTCTTGAAATACACGAAAATATTCCGGATGATACCATGACTTCGGTACGCGAAGATGTTTCGAATGAAACCGAAACTAAAGCCATCGTAGAGGAAATTAATTTAACGGACCAATCAAACGGTACGGGAAATACGGAAAATGATAATAACCCGGAAATGAATGCGAAAGAAGACCGGGAATTGGATTTGTTTTCCGGTATGTGGGAAAAAGAAAAACCGGCATCAAAACAGCATGCCAAAAAAGTAAATATTAAAGTAACGGAGCCCGAATCTCCCGCACATCTAACCCAAACTAATGAAGAAAAAAAATATACGGGGAGAAATTTGAAAAATGCCATTCAAACTTCCGTGGCCCGAAAACAAACTTCCGCTAAAAGGAATCATCCTCGACCGGTAAGAAAAAAATTGAATAAATCCGACTTGAGTTCCGATATTTTAAGCAAATTGGATAAATATACCTATAAGTTTATACATGGAAATAATTTGCCCCCGGAAGAAAAACCAAAAAATGAGGAAAATTCTTAAAGGGTGAAGTTTTATCGTATCCGGCTCACATTACCATAAAAACTAAAATGGACGAATGAAATTTTAAATTACTGTCATATCGTCTTATGTCAGGTTTTTTTTGAAAGGCGAATCACTGCGCCTACATGTCCGTCTTGTATGCCAAAACGACTGTTCGGAAGTGGTTTTGCGACGTTTTGTCGTAAAATACATATAGGAATATTTTTTGATGGTTTAGGGTGAACAAAAATATTATTGCATATGAATTTTGATAAGTTTACCATAAAATCGCAGGAAGCTATACAAAAAGCCATACAGATAGCTCAAGTCATGCAACACCCCCAAATCGAAAATGTTCATTTATTGAAAGCGATATTGGAGGTGGATGAAAATGTAACGCCTCACCTGTTGCGTAAAGCGGGAGCCGATCCGTCCGTCATTAAACAACGGGTCGAAAAATTGCTCCAATCCATGGCAAAGGTGCAAGGCGGAGAAGTAAACCTCTCGCGTACGGCTTCGCAAACGCTGAGCAAAGCCCAGCATCTGGCCGAGCAAATGAAGGACGAATACGTATCCATCGAACACTTGCTCCTGGCCATCATGGATGCAGGCGATGACGCCTCGCGTATCCTCAAAGAAGCCGGCGTGACCAAAGACGCCTTGCAAAAGGCCATTCAAGACCTGCGCAAAGGCCAACGCGTAACCTCTCAAAGCCAGGAAGACACCTATCAGGCTTTGGAAAAATACGCCGTAAACCTGACGCGCCTGGCCCGCGAAGGCAAATTGGATCCGGTAATCGGCCGTGACGAGGAAATTCGCCGCGTGTTGCAAATCCTCTCGCGCCGTACCAAAAACAATCCCATCCTGGTGGGTGAGCCCGGAACCGGTAAAACGGCCATCGTGGAAGGCTTGGCACACCGTATCGCCAAAGGCGACGTGCCCGAAAACCTCAAAGACAAGGAAATCTACGCCCTCGACATGGGTGCCTTGATGGCCGGCGCCAAATACAAAGGCGAATTCGAGGAACGCCTCAAATCCGTCATCAACGAAGTGAAAAATTCCGACGGACGTATCATCCTCTTTATCGACGAAATCCACACCTTGGTGGGTGCCGGCGGCGGACAAGGCGCCATGGATGCGGCCAACCTGTTGAAACCGGCTTTGGCCCGCGGCGAACTGCGTACCATCGGTGCCACCACGCTGGACGAATACCAAAAACACTTCGAGAAAGACAAAGCCCTCGAACGCCGTTTCCAAAAAGTGATGGTGGACGAACCGGACCAAGAATCGGCTATCTCCATCTTGCGCGGTATCAAGGACAAATACGAACAACACCACAAAGTGCGTATCCTGGACGATGCCGTGATTAGCGCCGTGGAATTGTCGTCGCGCTACATTACCGACCGTTTCCTTCCGGACAAAGCCATCGACCTCATGGACGAAGCGGCTTCCAAGCTCCGTATGGAAATCAACTCCAAGCCGGAAGAACTGGATAAGCTGGACCGCCAAATCCTGCAATTGGAAATCGAATTGGCCGCCATCAAACGCGAAGGCGACAAAAAGAAAATCGAAGAGCTGGAAAAAGAACTCCGTGAGCTGAAAGAAAAACGCAAAGAGATTTACGCCAAGTGGAAAGAAGAAAAAGACTTGGTGGACAAGATCAACGAGATCAAAAAGCAAATGGAGGAAGTCAAATTCCAAGCCGAACAAGCCGAACGCGAAGGCGACTACGGCAAAGTGGCCGAATTGCGCTACGGTAAGATGAAAGAGCTGGAAAAAGAATTGGAAAACGCCCAAAAAGAATTGCAGGAAAAACAAAAAGAAAGCTCGCTCATCAAGGAAGAAGTAACCGCCGAAGACGTGGCCGAAGTAGTGGCCAAATGGACGGGCATTCCGGTGCAAAAAATGCTGCAAAGCGAACGCGAAAAACTCCTCAAATTGGAGGATGAACTCCACAAACGCGTGGTAGGCCAGGAAGAAGCCATCCAAGCCGTGGCCGACGCCGTTCGCCGAAGCCGTGCCGGATTGAAAGATCCCAAAAAGCCCATCGGTTCGTTCCTGTTCCTCGGTACCACGGGGGTAGGTAAAACCGAATTGGCTAAGGCTTTGGCCGAATACCTCTTCAACGACGAAAAGGCCATGACGCGTATCGACATGAGCGAGTATCAGGAGAAACACGCGGTTAGCCGCCTCGTTGGTGCGCCTCCTGGATACGTGGGTTACGAAGAAGGAGGCCAGCTCACCGAAGCCGTACGCCGCAAGCCCTATTCCGTAATCCTTTTGGACGAAATCGAAAAGGCGCATCCCGATACCTTCAATATCCTCTTGCAAATGCTCGACGAAGGCCGCCTGACCGACAACAAAGGCCGCACCGCCGACTTCAAGAACACCATTATCATCATGACGTCCAACATGGGTGCGGACAAAATCCAAGAGGCCTTCGAAAACGCCAAAACGCCCGAAGAGCGTAAGCAGGCCGCCGAAAAGGCCAAGGACCAAGTGGTTCAGGAATTGAAAAAACGGGTACGTCCCGAGTTCCTCAACCGTATTGACGAAATCGTGATGTTCGAACCGCTGACGGAAGAAAACATCCGCGAAATTGTCAAAATCCAGTTGGACAACGTGGCCAAAATCCTCAAAGAACAAAACATCGACGTGGAATACACCGACCGTGTGGTGGATTACTTGGCCCAAAAAGGTTTCGATCCGGAATTCGGCGCCCGTCCCGTGAAACGCGTCATCCAACGCGACATCCTCAACGAATTGTCCAAGAAAATCCTTAGCGGCGACGTCCGCTCCGACAGCACCATCATCATCGACGTGCAAGACGGTAAAATCGTTTTCCGCAACAAGGAGCAAAAGGATAATCAGGAGGAAAACAAGGAAAACGCCTAGCGGAAACGCTTAACGCTTAAAGAAAAACCACCTCCTTTTTGGGGGTGGTTTTTTGTTTGTGAACTTTTTGTCGGAATGGAAAGTTTTTATTTAATTTTGATAAAAAAATATCATGACTTTCCAAGAATATTATCTCCAAAAGTATTATGACAAGATACAAGAAATTATTAATGAAAAGCCGAACGCCATTTTTGTTATTTTAGGTCAACCGGAATTATTATTATCAAGTGATGAACGTTCCTTGGAGTTGCAAAAGCATATTGCAGATACGGATACGTTTTTGAAGCATGGAAATGAGGAATTGTTTGATGAAGATTGGCGCGAAACTTTATATGAAACTTTTCTCGGCAGAAAAAAAGATTATTTAATTATATCCTATCCACAGTATTTTTATTTTATTAAAAGCTATTCCTCCACTACACAAGCTAAAAGGATAAAAATTTTAAATGATAATCTGAGAAATTTATTTCCTTTGGATAGTGAGTATTATATTCCACCAATTGAAGATGAAGAAGGCGAAATAATAGAAAAAAGACCGGAAAATTTACCTGATTATCAAGCAGAACAGGTTGAAGTAAATGGAAAATATTTTTATTCTATTGTTGCTCCTCTCCAAAAAGACAATGTCGTTAATGTTTTTAATGAAAAGAAAGAATTACAAACAATTGAAGATGATGACCAATTTGACGTGCTGACTATTTCGTCTGATGATTATTCATTAGATATTATTGTGAATGATTTGATAGAAAATAACAATTTTTCACAACAATATATAGTAAAACATTTTTTAAAAGAGAATGAAATTGATTTTGAAGAAAGGCTGAGAACTTTAAACTACATTTTCAATAATTTCAATGGATCTCTATATCAAACTAAAAAAGATACAAAAGCACCTGTGGATTATGTCCCTAATGAGGAATATCTATCTTTATTAAGAAGATATTGGGGTGAAAATGCTAATTTTAGAACGTTCAAGGTATATAAAAATCCGGGATTTAATAAAGAAATTGTTGAGATATCTCAAGAAGTTATTATTAGTAAAATTATTAACGAGTATAATAATTCCATTGAAAATCAATTCACAAGGGATTTATTTTTAACAGCACCAACAGGATCTGGAAAATCCTTACTATTTCAATTACCTGCTTTTTATATTTCTGAAAGAGGTGATGTTACGATAGTAGTTACACCTTTAATTTCATTAATGAAAGATCAAGTCCACGCAATAAAGGAAAGAGGGTTTGAAAAAGTAGAGTATTTAAATAGCGAACTTTCATTAATTGAGAGGGAAAGAATTATTAATTCTTGTAAAAATGGAGAAACAGATATTTTATACATGTCTCCTGAATTATTATTATCGTATGATATAACTTATTTTATTGGAGAAAGAAATTTAGGCTTACTAGTTATTGATGAAGCACATTTGGTTACTACCTGGGGACGTGATTTTCGAGTAGATTATTGGTTTTTGGGTAACTACATTAAAAAAACTCGAAAATACCATGGAATGGCTTTTCCTTTAGTTGCATTGACGGCAACAGCAGTTTATGACGGACCAAATGATATGGTTTTTGATACCATTGATAGTTTAGGAATGCGAAATCCTTATATCTATATAGGACAACTTAAAAGAGATGATATAACTTTTGTTATTAATAATGAAGAAATAGAAAGTAATTATGAAGAAAATAAAATTAGGCAAACAGTAGATTTTATAAAGGGAGTAAATGATTTATGCTTAAAAACTCTTGTGTACGCTCCTTATACTTCGCATGTAGAAAAAATTTTTAGGACTGATTTTCAGACAATGCAGGAAATAGCAGTTAAATACCATGGTAAATTAAATCCCGATGAAAAAGAAATGGCATTTTATAAATTTAAAACAGGTGAAAAACGGATCATGATTGCTACCAAAGCATTTGGTATGGGAGTAGATATTCCTGATATTCAAGTTGTATATCATCATGCTCCATCGGGATTATTACCTGATTATGTTCAAGAAATCGGAAGGGTGGCAAGAAAAAGCGATATTAAAGGGTATGCCACTTTAAATTATTCCACCAAAGATCAAAGATATTCAAAGGCATTGCATGGTATGTCATCTATCAAGCAATATCAATTAAGAGAAGTTTTAAAGAAAATATATAATTTATATCAAAAAAATGATCGTAAACGAAACCTTTTAATTTCATCCGATGATTTTTCATATATATTTTCCATTTTGCCTGATGCGGTTGATCAAAAGGTGTTAACTTCCTTGATGATGCTAGAAAAAGATTACTTACAAAAAACAAGATTTAATGTATTAATAGTTCGGCCTAAAAAATTATTTGTAACCGTTTATGCTAGAATACAAAATCGGGACTATGAAAAATTAATAGAGAAGTTTGGAAATAATAATTATTTTCAAGTTATAAGAAATAGAAATGATTATAAGTATATAACCATTCATTTGGATAAATTATGGAAAGATCATTTTTCAGAGCAAAGTTTTCCTGTCATTAAAAGGAAATTTTACGAAAAGAACTTATTTTCCGATGAAAATATTGAAATCAAACCTTTATTAAAATTGTCTTATTCTTTAAATAAGGACGCTCAAAATGCTGAAGTATATTTGAAATCTGTCCTAAATAGTTTAAATAATTCCCTTGCTCTTTTGCAAAATGAAGGATTTTTTAACAAGAAAGAACTGACCAATCGAATAAATTTATTTACAGGGGATATAGATGTAGCTAGAAAATTAGCAGATTTTATAATAAGTGCTTATGCTGATCAAGTAAATGGTTTTTTACAGCAAAGAAGAATTTTCAACAATGAAGAAAATAGAATGGAGTATAGATATCGTATTATTAATAATTTTTATTTGAGATATTTTGAAAGTCTCTTACGATTATTTAGAAAATTATTTATCAATCAAAATTTAACTTCTGCTGTAAGATATATTGAGAATTTAGAAAGTAGTTTAGCCAAATATATTCGTTTAGGACACATATTAGAGATTTTAGATATTGGAACTTTTGATGTAAAAGGTGGGGATAAACCGATGATTTTTATACGTATAAATGATCCGGCAAGGATTTTACGTGATGCTCAAAATAAGTCATATAATAATAAAATTTTATCCAAAACACTTGAAAAACATTATATAAGTAATGAAATCTTTGATCACTTCTTTTTGAGAAAATTTTCGAATGAAGAAAGATGGAATTTTATTGAAGATTTCTTTTTGGGGATGGATATGGAGGATTTGATAGAACAATATCCCGGAGAAGAGCAAGCTAATAATATTGATATAATAGAATTTTTACGAGAAAATGAAAATATTGAGGAAAATTGTAATAGATTTAATTTGAATAAGATAAATGATAGTGAAAACAACACATCAAATGGAGAAAATTCAACTGAACGACTTATAAATAATATGCCGGAATTTTTACCGCAAGAAGGAGCGAAATATTATGGAAGAAATTACTTAACACTTTCTACTAAGAATGGCAGCCAAACCAAAACAGTAAATAAATGGATTGAGCAAGATCCAGTGCGTTTATATAAGAATATGAAAGAATTTAATTTTAGACTTGGAAGAAATGAGTTTGAAATTATGAGGAGTAAAATAAAAAATAAATATCCTGAAGATTACAAAAAAATCAAGGAATTAAAATTATGGATAGAATTCCCTGGATATGATAGAAAAGTTCAAGCCTCAATCCCTTTTGATTATGATCCGGTAAAATTTTATAAATGGTGGTTGAGAAATAATAATATAGTTTATTTAAGCAAGGTAAATAAGATTAGGCTTTTTAATAAAGTGAATGAAATTTCTCCTGAAACATTAAGAAAAAAAGACAGGGATTTTCTTAATAATCCAAATAACTAAAAATTTGAAGCTATTATGGATAGAGATTTTTATTTTGATATTGCTCAAAATTATCGGATATTGTGGCAGAGTGAGTGGATGCATTAAAGATTAAATGAAAGAAGGAATGTCCTTTCAAGAAACAAAAGATTATTGTGAAGATGCCGCATATGATAGCCAAATACAACGAGATTAATAGAAAAATAGGGGCTACATAATTTGTGACTTCGGCATAACTCATGAGAAATGCCATTTTATAATTTTATAAGAAATATGTCTAATACGCTCCCATTATAAACAAAAACACTTATAAACACACATTATAAGTATTTTCCGTTATAAAATTTTTGGTTATTTGCTTGTCTGTTTGTATCTTTGGAAGAGAATATGAAAAACCGGACAACATACGCCGTCATTACCGGCGATATAGTGGGCTCGCAAAAGGTACGGGATAAGGCTCTATTGGTCAAGCGTTTGGAAGAGGTATTGAAAGAGGTGGCTGGCGTTTATCCGCAAGTGAAGGCCTTTGAAATTTTCCGTGGCGACAGTTTTCAATGTTTGATCGAACGGCCGGCTTTGAGTTTGCGCATAGCCCTGTTAATCCGCTTGGGATTATATCGTCTGGCGCCGGAAGGCGAAAAATGGGAAGTACGGCAGGGAATAGGCATCGGTGAAGTGGAATTTTTGGATGCGCGGCTTTCGGTTTCGCAAGGCGAAGCATACGTGTTGGCCGGTAAGGCTTTGGAAAGCATGGAAAAATCCCAACGGCTTAAAATTCTTACGCCGGACGCGAAAACAAACGACCAATTGGACGTAAGCAACCGCCTGACGGACGCCGTAGTGGAACGGTGGCGCAAGAAACAAGCCGAAGCTGCTTATTACGCCTTACTGAAAGATGCCACGCAAGAAGAAATTGCCCGCCGGTTGGGGATTACACAGGCGGCCGTACAACAACGCTTGGCCCATGCCCGTTTTGATGCCGTAAGGCATTATGTGCGATATTTTGAAGAAAAATTATTTGCCTAAACCATGTGGCATATTTTCATCCGCTTACTGGTAGCCCACCTGCTCGGCGATTTTCTTTTTCAGCCGGATAAATGGGTGGCGGATAAGGCCGGCACGGACCGAAAGAAAAAATTTATCGCCCTGTTCAAACATTCCTTGGTGCATGCCGCTTTGGCTTATGTGCTGGTGGCGGATTGGAAAAATGTGTGGTTACCGGTGGCGGTGTTTTTCATCCACGACCTTATCGATTGGATTTCAAGCTATTGGAAAGGCACTTGGAGGTTTGTGTGGGACCAAATCCTTCATGTGGTGAATTTATTGGTGCTGGCTACGCTGTTTTACGGTGAATGGAGCGGTCTATGGCAAGCGTGGTTAAAGATTTGGCATAACGAAAAACTATGGTGGATCCTGGCCGCTTACTTGGCGGTGTTGCATCCGGCCGGCTATTTTATCAAATATTTTACGGAAGACTGGCGCCGGGACATTGCCGAAAACGATGATGAACAAAGTCTGGAAAAAGCCGGCATGTATATCGGTTTTTTGGAGCGCATCCTGACGCTGACCTTTGTGCTTGCCGGTCAATATACGGCCATCGGCTTCCTGATTGCCGCCAAATCCGTCTTCCGTTTCGGCGACCTCACCGGCGCCGGCCAACGCAAACGGACGGAATACATCCTCATCGGCACCTTGATGAGTATGGCGGTGGCGATTGGGGTGGGGATTTTGATCCATGCTTTTACGAATATAAAATCGTAGTGTTTTAACGGCCGCGCATTCAATGGAAAGGCGCAAAGGCAATCAAGATTTTATTTCAGAACATCTCTCACCTCCCGCTCAAAAGCCCGCAAAATCTTTCTAATCTCCGGAGAAAGGCCGGGATAGCTTTGGGTGTCGAAAACGGCGCCTAGGAAAATACCGAGGTCTTGGCCGGGGAATTTCTTTTCAAAATCGCTTTTTAATGGCCGGATATCCCACCGGTGAAGGTCATACAAAAAAGCAATGTCGAAAGGATCTTTGGGGTCGATGCGACGGCCGGCTACATAAATTTTATTCAAAAACAAATCATAATCCGAAGCAATGGGAATGCCCTCGAATTTTTCCAAAGGCCGGATGTTTTTAAAAGGAAAATAAACCAAGGAAATCTTATGTCCGTCTATAATCAAATCCGTATTATCGGTAAAATGGCGAACCTGTGATACGGGAAATTCCTCCGTGAGTTTGCGGACGTAATAACGGGATGAAAAAGATTTTTCGCTAAAAAAATCCAAGTCCACACTTTCGCGGTGGTGGTGCTTAAACATAATGGACGTGCCGCCGGCCAAATAGAATTTTCTAAGCCGGGGACTTATGGTCTTGGCTAATTTTAATAATTCATCTCTCGTCATACCAAACATTTATCCAATACCGTACGCCGCGGTGCAGGTCGGGGTAGGTGTTGGCTACATAGTGTGCGGCTTCGGGGTAGCGGTGGAATAGCGTTTTGATGTCCGGGAAATTGCCGTAGGCAAGGACGCGGTACACGTATTTTTCCAAGGGGGCGGTGTCTTTTTCGTCCCAAAGGAAGGATTGGTGTTCCGGCGGAATGGGAACGCGGCGGGTATAGCGCGGTTTTATTCGCTTGGCGGGGCCGGTGATTTGCATAATAAATGCTTTATTCAAAGATACTAAAATTCCGGGGCTTATACAATTAATCTTTCGTTAAATAAACCGCCCATTTGGCTTAGTGATGTTTTTTTAATATATCCGAATCCTATCCGTATTTTATTCGAAAAAATGATTGGGCGTGATTTGTATGGAGAATTACGGGGTATTTGGCTATACAAAATTCTTTCATTGGCTTGTTACGCGAGCGCGCGGTTTTCAGCTCCCGAATTTATTTTTTAATAATTACCGAATCGGTGGTGATTTCAAAAATCCGGTTTTCGCGTCCGGCGGTATATAATTTAAAGGTAAAAGAAAAATATTGCGAACTGTCGGGTGGGGAAGTCAGGACGAAATGCAGCCCATTGGGAAAAACCGGGCGATTCGTTATAAATTCGGTCAGGGTCATACGCTGATTGCCTTGGGAACTGTGTAAATAAAATATGACGGCATCGAAAACATCTTTCAAATCGCTTCCGGCCGGATGAGAAGCATCGTAATTTTTATTCGTATAAATGTATAAACTGTCAATTGTATCCTTCATCACCGGAGGGGCGGGTGAACATGCATAAGCCGGACGGGTAAGAACGGATTGACGCAAACGGCTTCCGAAATAATAGTTTATTTCCGGTTCTATGCTGATAGCAAAACGATCGAAAGCCACCGAATCTATGATTTCAAAACAACTGAAATAATTTTCATTGTCATTGTATTCCATATCACATAATGAAACATTAATATCGACTACTTCGCTGCTATTGGGAAAATCTCCGCAATCACACATGGTGGCCGTAGTAAGAAGAAAAATGACGTATAGCGCCACGGCAAGGGGAAATTTATTTTTCATAAGAGGATGTTTAAGAGAAATAATCAAAAATCAAGCCAATAATTATTTATCTTGACGGGCTTATCATATTTGTAAAAATTATTTTGTCTTCAGGTATGAAATTGTAATTGATGTAAAATGTTTATTATCAACACCCAAATATTTTAGCTAATAAAAATTAGGACGGTATTATTTTAGTTATTTGGAAATAATCTAAATTTGCATTCAAAATTTGAAATCTAATGCGGAAATATGCATGGTTAATTTTGTGGTTTACCGGGTTGGTGCAGTATGTTCATGCACAATATCTTATAAAAGGGCGGGTAACGGATTCGATTACCGGTAAACCTTTGACCGGAGTTGCGATATACATTCCCGCACAAAATAAGGGTACGGTATCCGATTCTGCAGGGTATTATCAAATAAGCAGCCGTTATGATACATTAACAATAACGGCAACAGCAATGGGTTATAGGGATTATGTAAAATATCTCCGCTTAACAAAGAAATTAACCGAGTTGCCTATCAAAATGCGTGAACAAGTTTTTAATTTATCCGAAGTATTAATTTCAACTCCCTACGCCCGTTTGCAAAAAGATAATGTAGTTAAAGTAAGTGTGCGACTTTTGTCGGATATGCAAAAGCGTGGAATAACCGGTCTTTCTGAGGGATTGGGACAAATTCCGGGGGTTCGCTTGCTCAATGGTTCCACTCCGTTTGCCAAACCGGTGATACGTGGATTAACGGGTAACCGGATTTTGATTTATAATAATAATATTCGTTATGAAAATTATCAATTCGGGGCCAAGCACGGCATGGACCTTTCCGGAGAAGGAATCCGGTCAGTGGAAGTCATTAAAGGGCCTGCTTCCTTACTTTACGGTTCCGATGCATTGGGCGGAATTTTATATTTGGTACCGGAAAAATTTGCTCCGTCCAATCGATTTTATGGAGGAATAAATACTTATTATGCGGTTAATAATCAAAAATTTCATTGGAGTGCTTTTTGGAAACACAGCGGCAACCGCTGGAAATATATCTTACGATACACAAGAAACAAGGCATCGGACTATCAAGTGCCCGGCGGAAAATTCGTATTGAATTCGCGATATGAAAATACGGATATTAAAGTTGCCGCGGGATATGCTCATCGTATGCATAACATGGAAATAAGATATAATTATCATCGTGCTTTAAACGGAATTTACAAAACCGTTTCGGATACCATGTCTTCCGGCTTTCTTTCACCTTACCAATATACGGATTTACACATGATTTCCGCTCAAGACAAATGGGGTCGTGGAAAGTCCTATTGGGATTTTAAGGCGGGATATAGCCGGTTTGTTCGTGCTTTGATTCGACATCAAACGCCGTTTATTCAAATGCATTTACATAGTTTGAGCGTAGATGTAAAAAGACATTTGGATAGGAAAAATATGCATTGGATTGTCGGAACGCAATTAGGGCGAAAACAAAATATAAATTACGGCCGGCATTATTTGTTGCCTAATGCAACTGAGCACAGTGGGGGATTGTTTGTTACCTTGCAGGCAAAGCAGCCCCATGATTGGATTTTTCAAGGAGGATTACGAGGTGATATTAATAAGATTGACACCCATGTCGATACAGAACATCCGGTGGCATTGCATAAAAATTTATTCAGTGTAACGGGTTCGGTGGGTATGAAAAAGTCATGGTATGACCGGATATTCTTGCGCTTAAACGGCGCCAAGGGTTTCAGGGCACCCAATTTGGCAGAATTGACTTCAGCAGGACCGCATGCAGGAAGGATTGAAAAGGGCAATCCCAATCTTAAAAACGAAGAAAATTATCAAATCGATATGAATTGGGAATGGAAGTCGGACCATATGGAGATATATTCCGATTTTTATTACAATTCCATAAAAAACTACATTTTTTTGAAGCCCACGGGCCGGATGCAAGGAAATTATCCCGTGTATAAATACGATCAAACCCATGCATATTTATACGGCAATGAAACGGCCCTTCATTTTCATCCGCATCCTTGGGATTTTGTACATTTGGAGGCCACCTACGAAACTTCCCGCGGTTTTAATAAGCGGGGTGTTTCCTTACCCTTGATGCCGCCCGATAAATGGAGTTTGCACCTACGTATAAGCATCAACCGAAAGAAACCCGAAACTCGGCCGCATTGGAACTTGGGTCTGAAAAATGAATTTTATGACGCCTATGTACGGCATTCGTCCGATGAACCGGATTATCCGTCTTATTCACTCTGGCATGCTTATGTCAATATGCAGATTATCAACGGCTCGTTTCAATGGTTTGTTTATTTGAACCTTCGTAATTTAACAAATGTTTATTATATCCCGCCCCTTTCCGCTTATCGCGAACAAAACATTCCCGCTCCGGGACGTTATATAACGCTCGGTTTAAGCTGTGGGTTTTAATGGATAATATCTTCGTGTAATCCGGGTATATTTTTATAGAAAATAAAATCGGCTAAAAAACGGATGATTTTCATTTATATTCTAAATTCAATCAATTAAAATGATTCTTTTAATGTAAAATTCTTCAATAAATTTAGAAAAGAAGATCATCTGGCAATCAAAAACAAATAAATTTTGGTAATTCGTATGTTGAATGAATTGTCATTATGTTCAATTATATTATTATAAAAAATCTTTATTTAGAATAATTTTAAATAAGAAAAATTTTTGTAATTTTGTCTAGTAAAACAAGGAGCATGAGCCAAGAATTGCGCGATGACGAAAAGTTGATTGACGAAATTACGTCGAAGGAATATGAATACGGCTTTGAGACCGAAATCGAAATGGAATATTTTCCCAAGGGTCTCAACGAGGAGATTATTCGCAAAATTTCGGAAATCCGGAACGAGCCGGAATGGGTGCTGGAATTTCGCTTGAAAAGCTACCGCATTTGGAAAAAAATGAAACCGCCGAAATGGCCGCATTTGCAATTGCCGGAAATCGATTTTCAAGATTTGATTTATTATGCGCGCCCGAAAAATATGCCCAAGTACAAGAGTTTGGACGAAGTGCCGGAAGAGATTCTGGAAACCTATCGCAAGTTGGGCATTCCGCTGGAAGAACAAAAAGCACTGGCGGGTGTGGCGGTGGATGCGGTCTTTGATTCCGTGTCGGTGAAAACCACCTTTGAAGAGGAATTGAAGAAGCACGGCATCATTTTTTGTCCCATCAGCGAGGCCATTCGCGATTACCCGGATTTGGTAAAAAAATATTTGGGTACGGTGGTGCCGCCGGGCGATAATTATTATGCGGCTTTGAATTCGGCCGTGTTTACCGACGGTTCGTTTGTATATATTCCCAAAGGGGTGCGTGCACCCATGGAATTGTCGAGTTATTTCCGCATCAATGCCCGCGGTACGGGTCAATTCGAGCGGACGCTCATCATAGCGGAAGAAGGAAGTTACGTGAGTTACTTGGAAGGATGCACGGCGCCCCAACGTGATGAAAATCAATTGCATGCGGCGGTGGTGGAATTGATTGCCAAAACCGATGCGGAGATTAAGTATTCCACGGTGCAAAACTGGTATCCCGGCGACAGCGAAGGCAAGGGCGGTATATTCAATTTCGTGACCAAACGCGGCTTGTGCCAAGGCGACCGCTCCAAAATCAGCTGGACGCAAGTGGAAACGGGCTCGGCCATCACGTGGAAATATCCGTCCACCGTCTTGAAGGGCGACGACTCGCAAGGGGAATTTTATTCCGTGGCTTTGACCAACAATTTCCAACAAGCCGATACGGGCACCAAAATGATTCATATCGGGAAGAATACCAAGAGTTTGATTATTTCCAAAGGAATTTCGGCCGGCCGGAGCAACAATACGTATCGCGGATTGGTGGAAGTGAAACCCGGCGCCGAAAATGCGCGCAATTTTTCCCAGTGTGATTCCATGCTGATCGGTGACCGGTGCGGGGCACATACGTTCCCTTATATCGAAGTGGCCAACCCGACGGCCATTGTGGAACATGAAGCCACCACGAGCAAAATTTCCGATGAGCAATTGTTCTATTTGCAACAGCGCGGCATCGATGAAGAAACCGCCGTAGGCATGATTGTAAACGGCTACGCCAAAGACGTGTTGACCAAATTGCCCATGGAATTCGCCGCCGAAGCACGGAAATTGTTGGCCATCAGTTTGGAAGGAAGCGTGGGGTGATTGTGGGGGTAGAATGTGTAATGTGTAATGTGTAATGTGTAATGTGTAATGGAGGATTTTTCGTAGAGGCGCAATGCCTTGCGCCTATTGTAACGTCGCGATTCAACGCGCCATTATTACGGAATGTAGAAACGTCCGATTCGGGCGTTTCAAATAAAAACAGTAAAAGTAAAAGTTAACGTTAAAGACAAAGTACAAAAAAATGAAACCCATATTGGAAATTAAAAATTTACACGCCAAGGTAGGCGACAAGGAGATTTTGAAAGGAATAAACCTGACCGTTTATCCCGGAGAGATTCATGCCATAATGGGCCCCAACGGGGCCGGAAAAAGTACGCTGGCCAATGTATTGGCCGGAAAGCCGGGCTATGAAGTTACCGAAGGAGAAATCCTTTTCAAAGGTAAAAATCTTTTGGAGATGGAACCCCACGAGCGTGCTCAAGCGGGCTTGTTTTTGGGCTTTCAGTATCCGGTGGAAATTCCGGGCGTCAGTATGATAAATTTCATGAAAGCGGCCGTGGATGCCAAGCGTCAGGCCGAGGGGAAAGAACCTATGAGTCCGGGGGAATTTTTGAAATTTTACCGGGAAAAAATGAAGGAAACGGGCTTGCCCGAAAAATTGCAAAAGCGCAATGTGAACGAGGGCTTTTCGGGCGGAGAAAAGAAGCGAAACGAAATATTTCAAATGGCCTTGCTTCAGCCGGATTTGGCCGTATTGGACGAAACCGATTCCGGCTTGGATATCGACGCTTTGAAAGCCGTGGCCGAAGGCGTGCGTAAGTTGCACACACCTGAAAATGCCCAATTGATCATTACCCATTACCAACGCTTGCTCGACTACATCAAACCCGATTACGTGCATGTGATGTACGACGGCAAAATCGTTAAATCCGGCGGTCCGGAATTGGCCGAAAAATTAGAAAAAGAAGGATACAAATGGTTAATGGAAATTTCAATGAATAATGAATAATGAATAATTTGTTTGAGTGGATTAGTGGGTTAGTGAATAGTGAAGGAATGAAATAGTGAAATAGTGAAGTAGTGTTTTAGTGAATAATTTTTTCAATAAATAATGAATTAATGTATAATCAGCAATTTTTCGTAGAGGCGCAAGGCCTTGCGCCTAATGAGACGATTCGATTTCGCGCCATTATTACGGGAATATAGAAATGTCCGATCCGGGCATTTCATATTAAAACAGTTAAAGTTAACGTTAAGGTTAAAGCACAAAAAATGAAAAACGAAATAACCCAATTATACAACCGAAAAAAAACCGAGTGGATGAAAATTTTTCCTTCTTCCATTATGAAAATTAAGGAAGAAGCGTTTTCCCGGTTTCAAAAGGAAGGATTGCCGGGAAGAAAAGACGAATATTGGCGAAAAACCGATTGGCATACTTATTTGGAAAAACGTCTCGTTTTGGGCCGGGCGGATGATTTTCAGTTGCCCGCCGGTGCTTCGGACTATGATTTTTACTTGACCGGCGGCCGCTTGCATGGCAAACGTAAACTCATCCGCATGGAAAACGGCATCATCGCCGGAAGTTTACTTGAAGCCGCCCGGCAATATCCCGCCCTTATGGAGAAGTATTTCCATCGCATTATCAAGCCGAAATTTAAAAATTTGTCCGGTCTGAATACCATACTGTTTCAAGACGGATTTTTCCTGTATGTGCCCGCGGGCGTGAGGGCTGAAGATTCTTTTCGTTTGTTTTATTTGGTCTCGGACGCCCAAAAGAAAACCCAATTTCACCACCGGAATCTAATCATCATCGAAGACAAGGCATCGGTAAATCTCGAGGTGTATGACAGCGCTTCGGCTGAAGCGGATGCTTTTGTCACGGATTTGACCGAAATACACGCCGGAAAAGAAAGCGTTTTGAACCTATACAGGCGCCAGGATTTGCCCGAAAGCGTCAGTTTGGTTGCCATGTATTTTTCCGTCCATCAAGAACGCTCCGCTTCGGACGCCAACTTGCTGACATTCAACGGTGAATATGTGCGCAACGAAGTGTTTTCCTTCTTGAAAGGAGAAGAATCCGGCGTCACTTGGCGCGGCATTTATTTGCCCGGCGCGGAACAAAAAACCGACAACCGTATTTTTATGATTCACGATGCTGAAAATACCCGGAGCAATCAGCAATTCAAAGGTATTTTGCAAGATGCATCCCGCAGTTTTTTCAACGGCTATATTTTGGTGAAACGCGGCGCGCAAAAAACCGATGCTTATCAGCAGAACGCCAATATCTTATTGAGTCGCCGGGCCAAGGTTTATTCCTATCCCTTTTTGGAAATTTATGCCGATGACGTTTCATGCAGCCACGGTTCCACCACCGGGCAATTGGACGATGAAGCATTGTTTTATTTACAACAACGCGGCATTGACGAAACCACCGCCCGCAAGATGATTTTACGCTCCTTTGTGGCCGAAGTGATTGATGCATTACCGGAATCCGGATGGCGCGAAGATGCCGAAAAAAATTTGGACCGCACTTGGAGTAGCCGTTCCGTAGTAGAAACCGTCTAAATATCACATTATGAGCATAAAAGAACGAGAAAACCGCTATTTGGAAGACTTGGAAATGTTTGATTCATGGGACGACCGGTATGATTACATTATGTCGCTTGGCAGAGATTTGCCTTTGATTCCCCGGGAGAAAAAGAATGAAAAAACCCGTGTGGCCGGATGTCAATCCGCATCATGGTTGGATGCTCGCCTTAAAGACGGAAAATTGTATTTTACGGGCGACAGCGAAGCCATTCTGGGCAAAGGAGTTATTTCCCTGTTGCTCAACGTGATCAACGGCGCAACCCCGGAGGAAATTCTCCATTATGATTTCGAATTGATAGACAAAATCCAATTGCGGGAACATTTATCGCCGGTACGCCGCCACGGATTGGAAAGCATAATAAAACGCATCAAAGAAATAGCAAAAAATTACAGGGATGAAAGAAAATAAAGACCATAAAAATATCAAAGTAACGCCCAAAGAAATTGAAGAAGCCGTTATCGATACGCTCAAGAAAATATACGACCCCGAAATTCCCGTCAACATTTACGATTTGGGTTTGATTTACGATATCCATATTTCCGATGACGGTAAGGCGCACATTTTGATGACCTTGACCGCACCCGGATGTCCGGTGGCCGACAGCATTGTGCGCGAAGTAAAAGACCGGGTAGCCATGGTTTACGGTGTCAAGGAAGCCGATGTGGAACTCACCTTCGATCCGCCTTGGAATCAGGATTTTATCAGTGAAGAAGGGAGGTTAATGCTGGGAATGATGTGAGATGGGCTTATCGTTATCACGGCCCCTAAGGGGAGTGATATTGCACTTCGAGAATGGATGAATGGAATCGGTCAAGCGTCTTTTCTTTTAAATCTTTATATGGCGCTAATTTGTATCTTTTATCCTGGATGAGAAATAACTCTTTTAGATAAATTTTACATTCAGTAGCGGAATAATCTAACGGCTCCTACAATAATTTCATTAGTAGCAGATTTTTCTTTGTTTTTTATTCGGAAAATTTTTATATCTTTGTTTAGAAAAAAACCTTAAAACTTATCACTATGAGCAAATTTGATGATGTAGTAGCCAAAGCTACCGAACAATTAAAAAAAGTAGGTATCTCCAAAGTGGACGAAGCATTGCTTCGTGCGGTGGTTAAATCACAAGGACCTTCCGTTTATTTACGCGACGCTTCCTTGGTTTCATGTGCCGACGAAGCGGAAATGAAACGAGTTGAAGACAATTTTGTCGTAAAAAAATTAGGTGTAACGGACCAAAAAACCATTGATAACGTACTGAAAAAAGCATGCGACAAATTCTCATCTATTCGTCAAAAAATGCGTGTGGCTTTCTATTATTATTTGGTAAAAGAATTGGGTAAAGAAAGTAAATTTGTTTAAGAATTGTTAACTTATTCACCTTGAAACCGCTCCTTGTCGAGCGGTTTTTTTTGGCTAAAGAGCCGTATGGAAAATGGATCGGTAATAATATGCCGAAGAGTTTATTATAGAAAATTTTTCGAAGCGTTTATTTTGGTTTTAATCGTATTTCAGCCGCTTTGATTCATAAAATCTACAATCTTCACGACTTCTTTCCTGTTTTCGCCATCAGGATACCCAAATTAAATTATTTATTTTTTGAAAAAAATTTTTACCCAAAATTTTATGTTCATTTTCCTAACAAGTATTTTCTTTTGTTCTTTTGTCTTGATACAAAAGAACCAAATCCGCAGGATCCCTACGGGAAAATCAAGGCAAAAATATGCTTCCACGCGCTCTGACCCGCCGGGAGAAAATCTAGCAAAAGACGTATTTCCTTCGGAAATAGATGACAAGCACTTTTGCTGATTTTCTAACCCGGCGTGCCATTCACAGCCAACACCCGGCCCGCATTTTTGCCGGGCCAGCCCTCCTTCCGCCTGACGGCGGACTTTGAAAAATTTCTATACCTGGGAAAGGAGAGAGAATAAAAGATTCTGGGATACCCAAAAATAACAAAAATTAATTATAATTCGCTTTAAATCATCATATTATTTTTTTTTGGCTTAAAAAAGTGGCGAAAACAGGATAGAAAATTTTTCGAAGTGTTTATTTTGGTTTTAATCGTATTTCAGCCGCTTTGATTCATAAAATCTACAATTTTCACGACTTCTTTTGCTTCTTTCACATCATGAACCCGCAATATGGAAGCGCCTTTTAATAAGCCGATTGTATGGGCGACGGTAGTGGCATTAAGGGCTTGATCTTGTGTGATGCGGAGTAATTTGTATAACATGGATTTTCGTGAAATACCCACCAACAGGATTTTATCATGGATAAGAAACCGGTCAAGGTTTTTTAATATAAAATAATTTTGTTCCAATGTTTTGGCGAATCCGAAGCCGGGATCTATGATGATATCGTTAACGTGTTTGTCATGTAATTTTTTAATTTTTTGACTGAAAAATCGATTGATTTCCGTAATGGGATCGGGGTGGTAGTCGGTTAATTGTTGCATGGTTTGAGGCGTCCCCCGCATGTGCATTAATATATAGGGCACTTGGAGTTCGGCAACGGTATCGAACATTCTTTCATCGGCTTGTCCGCCGGAAATATCATTGATCATACACGCACCGGCTTCAATGGCTTCACGGGCTATTTTTGCCCGGAAAGTATCGACGGAAATTTTGGCTAGCGGAAAATGTTTATTCAATAATTCGATGGCCGGCAAAATGCGTTTTCTTTCTTCTTCTTCCGAAACGAAATCCGCTCCGGGTCGCGAAGAATAGCCCCCCAGATCCAAGAAATCCGCCCCGTCGGCAAGCATTTTTTCGGCTTTTTCCAGTAATTTTTTTTCATTTTTGACCCGGCTTTCACTATAAAATGAATCGGGAGTTAGATTTAAAATTCCCATCACTTTAGCGGGGGAAACATTCAAAATTTGATTATTGCAACGGATATACCGGGGAATAGTAACGTCCATTTTTGATTTTGGTATAAAGTTACAAAATAAAAAAACGCCGCTTGAATAAACGGCGTTTTTAAAAGTTTTTCAACCGGTTTCTAAATTAAGAAACCAAATCGTCAAACGATTTAATTTTACTGATGGCTTTTACATGTTCGGTCAATTCGGCTTCTCTTTCTTCCAATGTTTTTTCCTTAACCGAGCGAATCACACCCATGACAAGCGGATTTTTCATACGAACCAACATCAGGTGAAGCGTCGGATCGGGATTATGTGCGTCATGAACCAAAATATCGTCTTCCGTAATTCCGTTTTCTCCGATGGTTACTTCTTTGAGTTCCAGGCCGTCCAAAATGAGACCTTTGTCTCGGTTTTTCCCGAAAATCATCGGTTTGCCGTGTTCCACATAGACGGTATGTTCGTCCCGGACGCTTTTATCGGTCCAAAATTTATATGCGCCGTCGTTGAATATCACACAATTTTGCAATACTTCCACCAATGCGGTTCCTTCGAAATGATGGGCTTGAACATAAATTTCCGTTTGGTGTTTGGCATCATTTCCCGCTACGCGCGCAAAAAATCGTGCTTCGGCACCAATTGCCAATTCGCCCGGATTAAAAGGCGGTTGGGTGTTACCGTAAGGTGAAGTTTTGGTTTTTTGTCCGATTCGGGAAGTGGGAGAAAATTGTCCTTTGGTAAGCCCGTAAATTTCATTATTGAACAAAATGATGTTCAGATTGATATCACGGCGCAGGGCATGGATAAAATGGTTACCGCCGATAGCCAAAGAATCGCCGTCACCGGTCATCACGAACACACTTAAATCGGGATTGGCTAAGCGGACTCCCGTGGCAATTGCCGCCGCCCGGCCGTGAATGCCATGAAGGCCGTAATTGGCCATGTAATATGGAAACCGGGAAGAACATCCGATACCCGAAACAAAAACGAATTTTTCCTTAGGAAGGTCGATTAAAGGCAACGCTTTTTGCACGGAGCGCAAGATGACGTAATCGTCACATCCCGGACACCAACGAACTTCCTGATCGCTTTGAAAATCTTTAAAAGTATATTTGATTTTTGTGGTCATAGTTCCGTTATTTTAAAAGTTTTTTAAATGCATTCACCAATTCTTCTACGGTAAATGGCAAACCTTGTATTTTGTTATATTGTTCGTATTTGAATTCTTGATGATTCATGCGCAAGAAATTGGCAAATTGACCCATGTTCAATTCGGCCACGATGATTTTTTTGAAGCGTGAAAAGACATCTTTCACACCGTGGGGAAGCGGATTGATATAATTAAAGTGAGCCAATCCTACTTTTTTTCCTTCTTCGTTGAGTTGTGCAACGGCCGTACGCAAAGCGCCGTATGTGCCGCCCCAACCGACTACCAACAGGTCGCCTTCGTCGTTAAATTCCGGTGTCAGTTTCGGAATATAATTGGCTACGCGATCGACTTTTTCCTGCCGGATTTTGACCATATATTCATGGTTTTCGGGTTCGTAAGAAATGGCACCGGTAACTTTGTCTTTTTCCAATCCGCCGATTACATGTTCCATACCGGGTACCCCGGGAATCACCCATTTACGGGCCAATGTGTCGGGATCTCTGTCGTAGGGATGCCAATTTTCAATGGTTTCGGTAACCAATGGCGGCTTAATTTCCGGTAAATCTTTCAATCGTTTTACGGTCCAGGGTTCCGAACCGTTTCCGATATAACCGTCGGTCATCAAAAGGATAGGCGTCATATGTTCCAAGGCGATTTTCGATGCTTCGAATGCCATGGTAAATGCATCGGCGGGTGATTTGGCCGCAACAACCACCACGGGGCTTTCGCCATTACGTCCGAATAATGCTTGCATCAAGTCGGCTTGTTCGGTTTTGGTCGGAAGACCGGTAGAAGGCCCTCCGCGTTGCACATCGACAATGACCAAAGGAATTTCGAGCATCACGGCCAGTCCGATGGCTTCGCTTTTCAATGCCAATCCGGGCCCCGAAGTAGTGGTAATGGCCAATTTGCCGGCGAATGATGCGCCGATGGCGGAAGAAATTCCCGCTATTTCGTCTTCGGCTTGAAAGGCAATCACATCCAAGGCACGATATTTAGATAATTCTTGTAAAATATCGGTGGCCGGCGTGATGGGATAAGACCCCAAAAATAATTTTAAGCCCGCTTTTTCGGCTGCGGCAAGGAATCCCCAAGCCGTAGCGGTATTTCCGGTAATGATTTTATAATCCACCGCATGGTGGGGCGCTTCGTCCACTATGTAGGAAACGGGAATCAATTCCAATGTTTCCGCATAATTCCATCCGGTGGTCAATGCCTTGATGTTGGCTTCGACAATTTCGGGTTTGTTTTTAAACTTTTTTCGTAAAAATTCAATGGTGTATTTCGGATCTTTGCCGTAAAGCCAATATACCATTCCCAAGGCAAACATGTTTTTACTACGTGTTTTGCTTTTGCTGTCGATGGGAATGTCTTTCAGTGCTTCGCGGGTAAGCGATGTCATGGGCACTTGGACGACGATATAATCCTTCAGCGAACCGTCTTCCAACGGATTGCTTTCGTATTTGGCCTTTTGTAAATTCGATTTTGTAAAGGCATCGGTATCCACGATAATCATACCGCCCTTTTTCAAATCCTTAATGTTTTTTTTCAAGGCGGCGGGATTCATCGCCACAAGCAAATCCAATTTGTCGCCCGGCGTATCGATGTTTTTTGCTCCGATTTGTACTTGAAAACCGGAAACCCCGTATAAACTTCCTTGCGGGGCTCGAATTTCCGACGGATAATTGGGAAAGGTAAATACATCATTACCCAACAATGCCGCCGAAGTGGTAAATTGGGTACCGGTCAATTGCATACCATCACCCGAATCACCTACAAAGCGTATGGTTACTTGGTCGAGGTGTTTGACGGGTTTGTTGCCGTTATTTTTAAATTCGGTTGTCATTTCAAAAAATATTTATCAAATGGTTTCTTTTCCAGATTTATGCAAATGTAGTAAATAAAATTATCGATTTTCTGATTTTTTACAGGATTTTCCGGCTTATTGAGAATATGACAAAAAAGCAATATAAAATGTTGTTTTTTGATAAAAATATAAATTTCTTCATGATGAATTTTAAAAAATTCTGTTTTTTAAGAAATATCCCGAACTCAAAACCAGTAAAATGCATTTTCAATATGTTCGATTTCTTCTTTATACCGGTTTTTTAAGATGGAAATAATGTCAAAACGCACCTCCATGTCCAGATTGTTTCGAATGACATATTCGTTTGCGGCTTCGGTGAGTAATTTAATTTTTTTTCGATTTACAAAAGATTCCGGTTCACCGAAATAATCCGATGTGCGGGCTTTGACTTCCACGATGACCAAGATGTTGTCTTTGCGTGCAATAATATCGATTTCCGCCTTTCCGAACCGCCAATTGGTGGTCAAGACGTCGTAACCTTTTTGTCGTAAATATTCGGAAGCAATTGTTTCCGCTTCTTTTCCGAATTCGTTATGCCGGGCCATGATTCTGCAGTTTTTCGGTTAAATGACTTAAAATTTTTTCCATTTGCATCAAAAGAAAATCGAATGATTCTTCTTTCGACGAGGTGTAAATTATCAACAAGGCAATCGGTTTGCCGGGTTTCAAAAATTCTTGCTTCAAGCGGAATGTTTCCCGCATCAAGCGTTTGATCCGGTTGCGGCGGACGGCCTTTTTAAATTTTTTTTTCGACACGCCGAAGGCCACTTGATAGGGTACCGGTTCAGGCAATTCCGTTTCGGCATAAATGATTTTGAACGGGTATTCGTATATGCTATTTCCTTGCGAAAACAGGGTGTCAAAAATTTTTTTTCGTTTAATGCGATATGAAGCGGGTAATCCGTATGGCTTTTTTGTATGCTTCATTTAATAAGGGCTTTTTCTTTGGTTGTTTTCTTTTCTTTGTCGCGTCCCTTATGATATTTCCAAATATTATCGTCGTAATGGATGTCGGCGGTAAATCCGAACGGGTCGATAATAATCGTTTCGATTTCATCCATTTGATAAGGTATTTCAAAACTATATTCCGGAAAACCGTCATACCATGGTTTAATGCTATGGAATCTCTCTTGCCCGACGAAGGCGGAATGCTGTCGGTATTTTAATGTGCGGAAATAGGGAATATGATAAACCGGATAATTTTTATTGTTTTTGAGCACCACGGCCACATCCAACGGTACGGGCATGCTGCCGTTTTTGGACAGGGTAATGCGGGTCTTATCGCCGTTGGCCGTTACTTCTTTAACGGCATAATCGACGGTATGCAAACTTTCGATCCATTCGTTATAAAACCAATCCAGTTCCATACCGGTGGTTTTTTCGGCTACCTTCAACATATCGGCGGGTTCCGGGTGCTTGAATTTCCAAGTTTCGTAGTATTGATGAAGAAATTCGAGGGTCCGGTCCAAACCGGCAATATTAATCAAATGGGTGAGAAACATGGCTCCTTTATCATAGGCATTAACCCAATAACCGGCATGCGAAATATAACTTTCGGAAAACAAAGAAACCGGTTCTGCCCATTCATGACGGGCAAATTTCAAGTAAGTATTGACGGTTCTCATCCATGGATTGATGCTATTTTCTTTTTTGTATAATACATCCATGGCCAGTTGGGAAATAAAAGTGGTAAATCCTTCGTCCATCCAAGGATGGCGTGTCTCGTCGGTGGCCAATAAAAATTGAAACCAAGAATGGGCGAACTCGTGCATCATCACGCCTATTAAACTTCCTTCGCTTCGTTTACCGGAGATAAAAGTACACATGGCGTATTCCATGCCGCCGTCGCCCGCTTGAATCACGCTGTATTGCTTGTAAGGATAGCGGCCGAGAATTTTATTATAAAAAGCCAAAGTCCGGGCGGTATAATCCTGTAATTTGGCCCATTTTTTATCGAGATGTTGATTTTTTTGATAGTAAAAATTGAGTTGAACACCTTCGGTTTCCTTGGTCTTTCGTACATAATCAGGGTCGGCCACCCAAGAAAAATCATGCACATCGGGCGCCGTAAAATGCCAAGTGCGTTTCTTTTTAAGCGTTCGTTTGAGGGTCCAATTTCCTTGATCGTCTTTTTTCCAAATCTCTTCTTCGTTTTTCAAATAACCGCTTCCGCCCACCACGTAATTTTTATCGATATGAATGCTTACGTCGAAATCGCCCCAAATACCGAAAAACTCACGTCCCAAAAATGGATCGGCATGCCATCCGTCGGGGCGGTATTCGGCAATCTTCGGATACCATTGGGCCATGGAATATTCCACCCCTTCTTTGTTTTCTCTTCCCGAACGACGGATAATGATGGGAATTTGCACCTCGTATTCCATCGTAAATTCATGCGTCGAGCCGGGAGCAATGGGTTCATTGAGTTTGACCTTTAATATGGATTCGGTGATTTGAAATGCTACCGGTTTGCCGTTTTGATAAAGCGAAATGATATGATAATCGCCTGACTCTTCGGGTTTTAAATTTTTTAATTTACTAATGCGCGGATCCGGATCTTTCCGGGTTTCGTTATGCCAATACAAAGAACTGTTGGGCTTGAATACGTTCCAATACAGATGATAATATATTTCCTGAAGTGTATCGGGAGAATGATTGGTATATACCGCTTTCTGGGTAGCGTGATAGCGGTGTTTTTTTACATCCATATCGATATCCATCCGGTAGGAAACATGTTGTTGCCAATAATTTTCTTGCGCAAATGAATAAGTTTTAAACAATATAATCACGCCGAGAAGCAAGAAATATTTTTTCATAAATCGTTTCGTTTTTTGAGAATGAATCAAAGATAATGCCTTTTGACGAAATGAGAATAAAAATTATAAAGTACGGATTAAAGCATTTTCGACCTAAAATACTTTATTTTCTCCTAAAAGCAGCCGATTATTTCCTATTTTTGTATTTCAAATAATAATATATGAGCCATAAAAAACGCTTTTTAATTACTGCGGCGCTTCCATATACCAACGGTCCGGTTCATATCGGTCATTTGGCAGGGGTGTATATTCCGGCGGACATCTATGCGCGCTACCAGAAACTCAAGGGACATGATGCCATATATATATGCGGTTCCGACGAACACGGTGTTCCTATTACCATTCGAGCTAAAAAAGAAGGGAAATCTCCTCAGGAAGTTGTAGATAAATATCATGGTTTGATAAAAAAATCGTTTGAAGATTTCGGGATAAAATTCGATAATTATAGCCGAACTTCCTTGCCTTTACATCACAAAACCGCATCGGATTTTTTTAAAAAACTTTATGAGAAAGGCGAATTTATTGAAAAAGAGAGCGAGCAATTATACGACGAACAAGCCAAGCAATTTTTGGCAGATCGTTTCGTAAAAGGAACATGTCCCAAATGCGGTTATGATGAAGCATATGGCGATCAGTGCGAAAAATGTGGCACTTCACTTAGTCCAACGGAATTGATAAATCCTATATCGACTCTTACCGGTACCAAACCCGTGATGAAAAAAACCAAACATTGGTATTTGCCTTTGGATAAACATCAGGAATGGTTGCGTAAATGGATTTTGGAAGACCATAAGCACGATTGGAAACCCAATGTATTGGGGCAAGTCAAGTCCTGGCTTGATGACGGCTTGCGTCCGCGGGCGGTTACCCGCGACTTGGATTGGGGTGTGCCCGTGCCTGTAGAAGGAGCCGAGGGCAAGGTATTATATGTATGGTTCGATGCACCCATCGGTTATATTTCATCCACCAAGGAATGGGCCGAGAAAACGGGTAAAGACTGGGAACCTTATTGGAAAAATCCCGATACCAAACTTATTCATTTCATCGGAAAAGACAATATAGTTTTCCATACCATTATTTTTCCGGCTATGCTCAAAGCCCATGGCGACTATATTTTACCCGATAATGTACCGGCCAATGAATTTCTGAATCTGGAAGGCGACAAAATATCCACTTCCCGTAATTGGGCGGTTTGGCTTCATGAATATTTGGAAGAATTTCCCGGCAAGCAAGATGTATTGCGTTATGTGCTCACGGCCAATGCGCCGGAAACTAAGGACAATGATTTTACTTGGAAAGATTTTCAAGCACGAAACAATAATGAATTGGTCGGTAACTTGGGTAATTTTGTGAATCGGGTAGTGGTATTAACGAACAAATACTACGACGGAAAAATACCCGAGCCGGCCGAATTAACGGAAAAAGACTTGAAAATTCTGGAAGCCGTCAAGGCATACCCCGACCGTATTGGTACTTTGATTGAAAAATTCAAATTTCGTGAAGCATTGAACGAATTTATGAATTTGGCTCGCATGGGCAATAAATACTTGGCTGATGAAGAGCCATGGAAAAAAATTAAAACCGATCCGAATCGTGTAAAAAGCATTATGTTCGTAGCCAATCAAATTACGACGGCATTGGCCGTATTGAGTGAAATTTTCTTGCCTTTTACTTCGGAAAAACTAAGAAAAATACTTCGCATGCGATCACCGCTAAAATGGGACGATATAAAAAATTTCGATTCCTATCTTCTGCCGCCCGGGCATCGGATTGGAAAGCCGGAATTATTGTTTGAAAAAATAGATGACGAGATTATTCAAAAACAAAAGGATAAATTGCTTCAAACCAAACGGGACAATAAATCGGCCGAAGTGGCGCCGGCAAAAGAGATGATAAGTATTGATGATTTTTCCAAACTTGATATTCGACCGGCCACCATTTTGGAAGCGGAAAAAATACCGAAAGCCAAGAAATTATTGAAACTAACTGTGGACACCGGAATGGATAAGCGAACGGTAGTAGCCGGAATAGCCGAGCATTATAAACCGGAAGATATTGTAGGCAAACAAGTCATGATGATCATAAACCTTAAGCCGGTTAAATTAAGAGGTGTTTTAAGCGAAGGTATGTTACTGATGACCGAGGATCAAATGGGTAAACCCGTATTTCTCCGTCCCGAAAAAGAGGTTCCTAACGGTAAAATGACCAAATAATCCATTAATTTTAAGCCATGAAGGTATTGGGATTGATGAGCGGCACTTCTTTGGACGGGTTGGATTTGGCGTATGTGGAATTCGATGATGAAAATCCATCCATATATCGAATTATTAAAGCCGAGACTTTTCCTTACACCAAATCTTGGACGGAAAAATTGCGAACTGCTTATGAATTAAGCGGTTCGGATTTGATGCTTCTGCATGCCGAATACGGTGAATTTTTGGGTGAAAATATAAATTTTTTCCTTGATAAAAATAATCTTCCCGTTCCCGATATTGTTGCATCTCACGGCCAGACCGTTTTTCATCAACCCGAAAAGCGTATGACCTTTCAATTGGGAAGCGGTGCACATATTGCAGCGGTTACCGGAATCGATACGGTTTGTGATTTTCGAATCCAAGATGTGGCTTTGGGCGGTCAGGGTGCTCCTTTGGTGCCTATCGGTGATAAAATCTTATTCGGAGATTATACCTATTGTTTAAATATCGGCGGATTTGCTAATATTTCTTATGACGATGAATCGAATGAACGGATTGCTTTCGATGTAGTGCCGGCAAATATTGTATTGAATCATTATGTAGCCCGAAAAGGAATGGCATATGATGACGAAGGAAAAATATCCGCCACGGGAAAAATACACAAAGCACTTTTGGCCCGATTGAATGAATTGGGTTATTTTTCCAAGCCCTTACCCAAATCTTTGGGGTGGGAATTCGTGGAGCAACAAGTTATTCCTCTTATTAATTCGTTCGATTTGCCGGTGGAGGACATACTTCGAACTTATACCGAGCATATTGCCATGCAAATAGGACGAATAGCCGGCAAAGGAAAAATGCTGGTAACGGGCGGAGGTGCATTCAACCGTTTTTTGACGGAAAGAATACAGCATTATTCCGGTGCTTTAGCGGTAATTCCCGACAAAGAAACTATTCAATTTAAAGAAGCCCTTATTTTTGCATTATTGGGATATTTGAAAATCAAAAACCGGATCAATGTATTAAAATCGGTCACCGGGGCAAGAAAAAATCATATTGCAGGAATCCTTTTTCGTGCTTAAATTTCAGTTTATTGCTTTTTCTCATTATTTTTACCGAATATTATAATATTTTTGCATTCGTCAAAAACATTTTTTTATGGAGTGGTCAATGATAATTCCGTGGTTAATAGTTATTTTATTTGTTATCGGCTATATTGCCATAGCCACCGAACATAATTTAAAGGTTGATAAGACCGTTCCCGCTTTGGTCATGGCAGCGGTTTTATGGACTCTGTTGAGTATGGCTTTCAAAGCGGGTTGGATTAATGTCATAGATGCGGAAGGACATATTTATACCTATTTGGACGGCGAGTCTGCCGAAGAAGGATTTAAAAATATTTTATTACACCATTTGGCTAAAATCAGTGAAATATTGATTTTTTTGGTAGGCGCAATGACCATCGTGGAATTGATAGATTTGCACCGCGGATTTGAAATAATCAAATTAAAAATCCATACCGACAGCCGCAGGAAATTACTTTGGATTATCGGTATATTGGCGTTTTTTCTTTCGGCGGTAATCGATAACCTTACGGCTACCATTGTTTTGATTACCTTGTTGCGAAAACTTATTTATGACAATAAATCCAGGATTTGGTATGCTTCGATGATTGTTATTGCGGCAAATGCCGGTGGCGCATGGTCGCCCATCGGAGACGTAACCACCACGATGTTATGGATTGCGCATAAAACCTCGGTTCTCGGCCTGATAGAGCATGTAATAGCGCCTTCGTTGATTAATTTTTTCATACCGATGTTTATAGTTTCCAGATTTAGTGTATTTAACGGAAAACTCAATCATATAGATGAAAACGGGGAGAAAAAAATCGAACGTTTGGAACTGTTGTTGAGTAGTAAAACAATGCTAATAGTCGGCTTGACTTCCATTGTCATGGTTCCCGTATTCAAAGTCATTACCCATTTACCGCCTTATATGGGTATGATGTTGGCATTGGGTATTGTATGGTTGGTATCCGAATTGGTACACCCCGAAGAAGATTTTAGTGCCGAGCGCAAGCATTTATATTCGGCTCATAAAGCATTATCTCGAATTGAAATGTCCAGTATTTTGTTTTTCCTAGGTATATTATTGGCAGTAGCCACATTGGAAAGTTTGGTTTGGGGCAAAATCCCGGTGGACGGCCAAATGGTCGATGCCAATTCCTTGCAATATTTGGCTTACAAATTATCGCAAATTTTACCTAATGAAGAAGTTTTGATTATTCTCTTAGGTATGTTAAGTGCTATTATCGATAATGTACCATTAGTAGCTGCCACAATGAGCATGTTTTCCTGGCCCGAAGATCATGTATTTTGGCATCAGATTGCCTATTCGGCCGGAACCGGAGGTAGTATGCTAATCATCGGTTCGGCTGCCGGAGTAGCGGCTATGGGAATGGAAAAAATCGAATTTTTCTGGTATTTAAAACGAATCAGTTGGTTGGCATTCCTAGGGTTTATTTCCGGTTTTGTTACATTTTGGTTAGAAAGCATGTTGGCATAGGATAAATGCTTTATTTTTTAAGAGTAAAACTTTTTCATTAAATTTGTATTGTGAGTATAATTTAATGATTTATAATACGTTTATATTAAAAATTTAAAATCGGGATATGAATATAATCATTTTACAGGCCGGAAAAATCGCCGATACTTTGGCCACGGCAAGCGAAGGAATAAACGAAGTTTCACAGGAAAAAACCTTAAGCGTCATCGATTTGGTATTAAACTCCGGCACGGCGGGACTAACGATTATTATTATTTTATTTTTGATGCTTTTCGCCGCATTTTTTATCTATTTCGAACGTTTATCGGCCATCAATTCCGCTTCAAAAATAGACCCCAATTTCATGAATCAAATTCGTCAATATATCAAGTCTGGTGATTTACAATCGGCACGGGTTTTGGCGCAACAATCGCGGGCACCGGTGGCCCGTTTGATTGAAAAAGGAATATCCCGTATAGGAAAACCGCTTGATGATATAGTGAAAGCCATAGAAAACGCGGGTAAATTGGAAGTTTATCAATTGGAAAAGAATGTAAGTATTTTAGCCATGATAGCCGGCGCCGCGCCCATGCTCGGATTTTTAGGTACGGTAATCGGTATGATTTTGGCATTTCATAATATGGCCAGTTCGGGCGGAAAAATCGAAGTTCAATCATTGGCTCAAGGCATTTATACGGCAATGACTACCACGGTGGCCGGTTTAATTGTCGGTATTATCGCTTATATTTTTTATAATCATTTGGTGGTGAAAACCGATAAAATTGTCCATAAAATGGAAGCCAATGTAGTTGAATTTCTTGATGTATTGAACGAACCCGCATAATTTAGCATACATGGATTTTAAAGGAAGAAATAAAGTAAGTCCCGAATTCAGCATGGCCTCCATGACCGATATTGTATTTTTATTGCTGATTTTTTTCATGCTGACATCCACCTTGGTTGCCGTGGATGCTTTGGATTTACAATTGCCTAAAGCCGAAGGAAAAACCGAGAAAAGTCAAGATGTAGCGGTAAGTATTACGAAAGATTTGACTTTCTATATTGATAAAAAACCGGTTAAAAAAGATGATTTGGAAGTATTGCTCAAGGCCAAAATGCAGCATTCGGATAAACCGGTAGTCATTCTCAGAGCCGAAGAAGGCGTGCCCATTGAAGAAGTGGTTTACGTGATGGATATCGCTAACCGGAACGATTATAAATTAATTTTAGCCGTAAGGCCGGAATAATCATGCTACAAACCGAACACGAAAAAAAAGCATTTGTAGAAACCGTCATAGTCATGGCTATATTGGTGGCACTTATGTTTATTACCGGACTTAAATATTTGGATCCGCCGCCACCGGGAAATATTGCCGTTAATTTCGGCTTTTCCGATCGGGGAAGCGGCACTAAACAACCCGAAACCCCCAGCCCTTCCACCAAAAAAATTACACCGCCCCCTCAACCTCAACAAACAGTAAAAAAAGAAGAAATCTTAACGCAACAATCCGAGGATGCCCCTGTTATTAAATCCGAAAAGAAGAAAAAGAAACAAAAAAAGGAAGAAAAACCGAAGAAACGACCTCCCAAACCGTCCAAAGAAACCTCGGAAGTTTTGGAAAATATTTTTAATGCTCCCGAAGGAGACAATTCTTCCGATTCCGAAGGAAACGATAAAGGTGTCCGGGGAGATAAAGGTAATCCCGGAGGCGACAAAAATTCCGGAAAATACTATGGAACGGGAGGTTCCGGCGGAGGAGACCCCAATTATAAATTGGGGAGCAGGAGAGCATTAATAAAACCCAAACCTTCCTATAAATGTAATGAAGAAGGTATAGTGGTTGTAAGGATTACGGTTGACCGAAAGGGTAACGTCATTCGTGCCGTAAAAGCCCAAGGTACAACCGGTTCTACATGTTTGACTGAAGCCGCCATAAGGGCAGCCATGAAAACCAAATGGGAAGCAGCACCGGCCGGACCAAGTCAACAGATTGGTACTATCATTTACAGATTTAAACTAACTGAATGAAAACTTATGAAGAAACATTGGATTGGATGTATTCCAAATTGCCAATGTATCAAAAAACCGGTAAAAATGCATTAAAAAAAGACTTAACAAACATTACCAAATTTCTCGATTACATCAAACATCCCGAACAAAAATTTCGGGCCGTGCATGTGGCGGGCACTAACGGAAAGGGCTCCGTCTCTCACATGATTGCCTCCGTCTTAATAGAGGCGGGCTATAAAGTGGGCTTATACACCTCGCCTCATTTAAAGGATTTCCGTGAACGAATCACTGTCAATGGCAAACCCATTCGTAAAAAGTATGTGATGGGATTTATTAATCGCTATCACGATTTTTTGGAAGAAAATGCATTGAGTTTCTTTGAAATGACCGTGGCAATGGCTTTTGAATATTTTGCCAAACATAAAGTGGATTTGGCGGTAATAGAAACCGGCATGGGCGGACGATTGGATTCTACCAATGTGATTATGCCCATTTTGACTATTATTACGAATATTCAAAAGGATCACACCGAATTTCTGGGAGAGACTTTAAAAGAAATTGCCGCCGAAAAAGCGGGTATTATTAAACCCGGAATTCCGGTCATCGTAGGAGAAATGGAACCTGATATTATGAAAGTAATACGTGAATTTGCCGAAAAATCGGGTGCGGAATTTATTATGGCCCCCGGCGAAGCGGGGTTTTACGAAACCGATTTAAAAGGTCCTTATCAAAAAAGAAACTTGCCTATAGTCATTGAAGCGATTAATCATTTGCGTGCTTTGGGGTTTGCCGTAAGCGAACCGTTGCTGGTATCCGGTTTGATGAAGGTCAAACAAAATACCGGATTTAGAGGACGTTGGGATATCACTTCATTTAGGCCTCTTATTTTGTTTGATACGGCTCATAATCCGGCGGCCATTAAAATCGTGATGGATGAAATTAAGAAAATGGATGTGGACAACAAACATTTTGTCTTGAGTTTCGTAAAAGGAAAGGACGTAAATGAAATGTTGTCTTATTTTCCGCAGGACGGCCGATTCTACATTTCACAAGCCCGGATTCCGCGTGCATTGCCCAAAGAGAAATTAGCCGAAATAATGGAGGCGCGGGGGCTCGATTATTCGGTTTATGAAAATTTAAATGATGCATTCGAAGCGGCTAAAGAAAAGGCCGATGAGAACGATCTGATTTTTGTGGGCGGTAGCACTTTTACCGTGGCCGAACTTATTTAATCGGGATAAGAAGGAAGATATTCTTTTTTAATATGATGAATGGCGGTAAAGATATTTTTTACCGCATGGGGATTTATTTCATGTAAATCTTTGATTAGTTTGCGGAATTTTTCTCTATCGTTTCCGGCTGCATAAGGACAATTGTAGGCCACCGGTTCATATCCGATCAATTCGGTATAACGAACGGCTTCGGCGTTAGATACATATATGAAAGGGCGGATGATTTCCAATTTGTTTTCAAACATTTTTAATTTAACGGGAAAAGCACTTGTTTCCGCATGGTAAATCATATTCATTAGAAGGGTTTCGACGACATCGTCCCGGTTATGTCCGAAGGCCACTTTATTGAATCCACGGGATACGGCATATTCAAATATCAATTTCCGGCGGTTCCATGCACAATAAAAACATGGATGTTTTCTGTGATTTACAATTTTGATGTCGTTTTTAATGTATATAAACGGAATCCGGCGTTCTAGACAAAATTTTTCGATTTTTTCTTTTTCAATCCGGTAACCCACATCGGTTAATTCGATATTTACCGCCACTAAGTCGAAGGAAAAATCGAAATATTTTTTGCGATTGTTCAAAGCGTCCAACAGCACCATGCTATCCTTTCCGCCCGAAACGGCTACCAAAATTCTGTCGCCTTCTTCTATTAATTGATAATCTTCGATGGCTTTGGCTACTTTAAAGCGTACTTTTTCCAGAAATTTTTTATCGTTTTTTTTCATATTCATAAAAAAACCGCCTTTGCAAGATAAGGTAAAATTATTATTGTCCGGCTTAATCGCGGACAAACATTTGTGAAAAATTGTTTTTTTTCCGATTTTGTCCCTCAATTCATGTAATTAAGTAATGAAAAAATTTATAGGCAAATTAATTTTAAAACTTTTCGGATGGAGGCATAAAGTCCCCGAAGAATACCGGATTTCGAAAGGTGTGATGATTGGCGCGCCGCACACAAGTAATTGGGATATTGTTTTTAGTTTGGCCGGCATGTGGGCGGCCGGTTACCGGCCTAAATTTTTTATTAAAAAAGAATGGATTGATAATCCTTTTGTCGGGTGGTTGATCAAATGGTTGGGCGGCATTCCGGTGGACCGTTCCAAACGAAATAATTTGGTGGATCATTCGGTGGAAATGCTGAATAGTGCGGATAAATTGATCTTGTTGGTTCCGGTGGAAGGTACCCGGAAAAGGGTTAAGGCATGGAAAAAGGGTTTTTATTATATCGCTTTGCGTTCGGGACTTCCCGTGATTTTGGCCTATTTGGATTATAAGAAAAAAGAAGCGGGTGTAGGTAAAATCATGAAATTAAGCGGTGATTTTGAAAAAGATATGTTGGAAATCGAAGAATTTTATAAACATATTACGGCCAAATACCCCGAGAAATATAATCCGAAGATTTTTTTGAGAGAAAAAGAACAAAATTAATATACTAAGCGATTACGGGCATGTAATTGAAAATAAGCCGGTTTTCTATTAGTTTTGCTCATCTTCCGCCAAGTTATCGGCAATAATTTCGGCCAAATCCAGCACTTTTACTTCTTGTTCTTTATTGAAATGTTTGATTCCGTCTGTAATCATGGTATTGCAAAAAGCACATGCCGTAATAATTACATCGGGTTCGGTTTGTAGGGCTTCACGGGTGCGGTACACAAAAATTTCTTCTTTCTGCGGTTCGGCTTCTTTGAACATTTGGGCGCCTCCTGCTCCGCAACAAACGGCATTTTCCCTATGATGAGGCATTTCACGAATTTCAATTCCCGATAATTTAATCGTATTTCTGGGGGCTTCGTACTGGTCGTTGCCGCGTCCCAGATAACAAGGGTCGTGGTAGGTAAAATTTTTCTTAATAAAATCCGTTTCTTTTACTTTTATTTTTCCTTGGGCCAGTAAGTTTTCCAATAATTCGGAATGGTGAATAACCTCATACCGGCCGCCTAATTCGGGGTATTCGTTTTTAAAGGTATTATAGCAGTGCGGGCAGGTGGTGATAATTTTTTTTACGCCATAGCCGTTCATTATTTCTATATTGGTCATGGCTTGCATTTGAAACAAAAATTCATTTCCCGCTCGTTTGGCCGGATCGCCCGAGCAACTCTCTTCATCGCCCAAGACACCGAATTCCACGCCGGCTTCTTGAAGTAATTTCACAAATGCCCGGGTGATTTTCTTGGCCCGGTCGTCATAACTTCCCATACATCCCACCCAATATAAATATTCGGGAGTTTTGCCTTCCGATGCCCATTGCGCCATTGTTTTTACTTGTAATTGAGCCATAGATTTGTTTTTTTTGTGTGCTTTAACCTTAACCTTAACTTATTTATTTATAATCTCTTTGATCTTAATCTTTAATTCTTAATTTTTAGTTATTCACTCTTTCACTAATCCACTAATCCACTAAAACACTCCTTCACTCTATTTAAGATGCCTCCCGCCTGAGGCGGACACGGCGTCGCTTCTCCGATTGATATCGGAATCGCTTCTCAAACCCAAAGGGTGAGGCAAGCCCCTCGGCATGACACATTCCATTCTTAGTTATTCGTTTTTAGTTTTTAATTATTCACTATTACACTATTACACTAATTCACTAACACACTAACACACTAAAACACTCCTTCACTCTTTAATTATTCATTAACCCAATTAAGCCGGTCCGCTTGGCTATATTGCCATGGAGCGCCGTTGTTTTCGATATTGGTAAACATCAAATTCAATTCGGCCGGGGCGGCGCTTTCTTCCAGGACCAAATATTGTCTTAGTTGGATAATGACATCCATCGGGTCGTTTTCCACCGGACATTCTTCCACGCAAGCATTACAAGTGGTGCAGGCCCAAATTTCTTCTTTGGAAATATAATCAAACAAGGATTTGCCGTCATCTTCGAATTTTCCTTGCCGGTCAATGATTTTTCCTATTTCTTCCGTTCGGTCTCTTACGTCCATCATAATTTTCCGGGGGGATAATTTTTTTCCGGTGCTATTGGCCGGACATACATCCGAACATCGCCCGCATTCGGTACAGGTATAAGCATTGAGAATATTGATCCATTTCAGGTCAAAAATATCTTTGGCGCCGAATCGTTCCGGTTCTTCGTCTTCTTCGGGCATGGCATACGGATCTGCATTGGGGTCCATCATTAATTCCACTTGTTTCTTGACGCTTTCCAGATTGTCCAATTTGCCTAATGGCGGTAATTTGGCATAAAAAGTATTGGGGAATGCCAAAAGGATGTGATAATGTTTGGAAATGTATAAATAGTTAAGAAAAATTAATATCCCTACGATATGAAACCACCATGCGGCCCGTTCCATGAAGACCAGTGACGCAGGATCATCGGGAATGATTTTTAATAGCAAACCGCTAATGGGAAAACTCCCGACAATGCCTTCCTTGAAATAGTAATGTCCGTATTGTAGCAGTTGTAGTTTATAATCGGCGGCATTCATCAGCAAAAAAGCGGACATCAAAACAAATTCGAAATATAGAATAAGATTGGCGTCTTTTTTAGGCCAGCCCTCCATTTCGGGCATATTGAATCGCCAAAGTTTAATGACGTTTCTTCTTATCCAAAACAAGATTACGGCTACAATAACCAGTATGGCCAATATTTCGAAAGCGGCTATCAGGAAGTTATATAGCCCGCCGGCAAATCTTAAAACACGGTGGGTGCCGAATATACCGTCGATAATAATTTCAATAACTTCGATATTGATGATAATAAACCCTAAATATACCGCCAAGTGGAGTAGGGCGGGTATGGGGCGTTTGAACATTTTCTTTTGCCCGAATGCCTTAAGCAGCATGTTGCGCCAACGTTCTTTTTTTCGGTCACTCCGGTTATACGGGCGGCCGAGTTTAATGTTGCGAATGGTTTTTCGAAGGTTATAACCGAAATATCCGGCTCCTGCAGCCAAAATAATGATGAAAAGAATATTGTCGATATATGACATTATTTTTGGGTTTTGTTTTTCTTGTCTTTACGTCCGAAAACCGAGAAATGCACATAACGTTTGGGATGGGCTTGCATGTCTTGTAGCAACGCGTTTAAACTTTCCAATGTCCGGTTCAGATTTCGATAAAGTTTTTCGTCTTTGGTTAGTTTTCCCAAACTACCTTTACCTTGTTCCAATCCGCTCAGAATACGATTGAGTTTTTTTGTGCTTTCGTTGAGGTTATTGATAACTTGTTCGTATTGGGTTTGAGATAATTTTGCGGTAATGATATTCAAATTTTCGCCCGTTTTATTTAGGTTGTCCAAAGTAAATTTAAGGGTTTTTCTATTTTCGGATAAGGTGGCATTTATTTGTTTGGTTAATTGATCGAGTTTTCCGGTAAGTTGGTTTACATTTTCAAGACTTTGAGATAAATTATGTTGGTTTCGTTCGTTAAATGTTTCATTAAGTTTAATAATCAATTGATTGGTATTATAGACCAATTCTTCGATTTGTTCTTGTGAATTTCCGATAAGTTCGGTAATTCCTGCTGACGTCACACTTTGCAAGGTATCGCCCGATTTGGCCGGTTCGGGTGAATATCCCAATTCAATTTCCAAATTTTTTCCGCCCAGCAATCCGCTTCCCGTGATTTTAATTTTACTGTCTTTCGGGATGAAATAAGAGCGATCTATATTGACCGTCAGTACTATTTTTCGATCATCGGGGCGAAATTGCATTTTTTCTATACTTCCGATAACCAAACCTTTCATTTTGACCGGTGTGGAATTATCAATTCCTTCCACATTATCGAAAATGCTATAAAAAGTGTTGTAATTTTTTAATAAATCTTTGCCTTTCAGAAAATTGTAACCCCAAATAGCCAATATAATCGTAATTATTCCGAATAAGGCGGCTTGATATTCCTTACGAATTTTCATTTTAAATTCATTGTTATTGCAATAATAATTATTTTTTCGCTCATAAAGCCCGTTAAAAATTATTTTTTAGTATCTTTAGATATTAAAATATAAATTATGGTATATCGTATAAGAGTCATATTGGCAGCGGGTAATCAGCAGATTTACAGGGATTTGGAATTGACCGACGAAATGACTTTGGAAGACTTGCATAATGCGATTATGCAATCATTCGGGTTTGACGGCATGGAATTGGCTTCATTCTACACGATTGACGAAGAATTTAACTTGATTGACGAAATTCCTTTGTTTCCCATGGACGAAGGATTGAAATCGGTGAGTATGGACCGTGTATTGTTGAAAGATGTTTTGGATAAGGATCGGGAACGATTGGCTTATGTATATGATTTTATGAATATGTGGCAATTTTTGGTGGAATTAATGGAAACGGCCCAAGAAGTGTCTGGTCAGTCTTATCCACGATTGGCTTATTCGCATGGATTGGTGCCCGATAGTCCGCCGGAAGTAAAATTCGATATCGAAAATTTAAATGATTTTCCCGATCAGGACGATTTGATTGATCCGGATAACCCGTTTAATGATTTTTATGATTACGATCCGGATGAGTGGGATTAGGAAAGAGTGGCTAGTGGTTAGTTGATAGTTAATAGTTAATTAGTTGGAGGGGTTAGGGGAATGTGTAAAGTGTAATGTGCAATGTGTAATGTTTAATGTGTAATGTGTAATGTAGTT